>Ga0190361_1000178_pt1 | contig 26540 bp, 32 predicted proteins | sample 48721845_MG_FD_161273 | JGI IMG/M metagenome (GOLD analysis project Ga0190361, IMG submission 161273) | Hydrothermal vent microbial mat bacterial communities from Southern Trench, Guaymas Basin, Mexico - 4872-18-4-5_MG | ecosystem: Environmental > Aquatic > Marine > Hydrothermal vents >... | reverse complement strand
TGGAGGACTTCCGGGGCTTCACAAAATTCAAGGGATTGGGGCAGGATTCATCCCTCAGGTTTTAGATTTAGATTTAATTGATGAGGTAGTAACTGTTTCTAACGAAGAAGCTGCTCAGTTAACTAGACGGTTGGCTAAAGAGGAAGGGATTCTTGCAGGGATATCTAGTGGAGCAGCGGTAGCTGGTGCTTTAAGAATTGCTCAAAGAAAAGAAAATAAAGGGAAATTAATAGTAGTTATACTTCCTGATACAGGAGAAAGATATCTTTCTACATGGGTTTTTAAAGATTAATAAAGTTTTACTATAAAGTAAGTAAAGTTAGATATGGTTAAGAATACTTTATTCACTGATGAAGAAAAACTAAAAGAGGCGATTATAAGGTTGAGGAAGAAAAGAAAAGCTGTGATTTTAGCTCATAATTACCAGATATTCCAAATTCAAGAGGTGGCTGACTTTGTAGGTGATTCTTTAGAGTTAGCAAAAATTTCTGCCAAGGTTGATGCTCCCTTGATAGTCTTTTGCGGGGTTTATTTTATGGGAGAAACTGCCAAGATTCTTTCTCCTCAAAAAAAAGTGCTCATTCCTGTGGCTGGTGCCCGTTGTCCTTTAGCGGATACCATTACTCCTAAAAAACTTTTAGAGTTAAAAAATACCTATTCTGAAGCTTGGGTAGTAAGCTATGTTAATACTTCTGCGGAGATTAAAGCATTGACGGATGTTTGTTGTACTTCCAGTAATGCTATCCAAGTAGTAAAAAATATCCCTGCTAAAAGAGTTATATTTGTTCCTGATGGAAACTTAGGATGGTGGGTTAAAAAAAATGTTCCTCAAAAAGAGATAATTCTCTGGAAAGGTTTTTGTTATGTGCATCAGAACTTTACCTTAGAGGACTTACAGAAGCAAAAAAGTAAATTTCCTCACGCACAAGTATTTGTCCATCCTGAATGTAAGCCAGAGATTTTACAAAACGCTGATTTAATTTTATCTACCTCAGGGATGCTAAGGGAAGCAAAAAAATCATCAGCGAAAGAAATCATTATTGGAACCGAAGAGGGTTTAATTTACAGATTAAAGAAGGAAAATCCTGATAAGAAGTTTTGCCCCTTAAAGAGAGCTGAGTGTGTAGATATGAAAAAGATTACCTTAAAAGAACTTTACTTAGCTTTAAAACATCAAAGATACGCTATAGAGTTACCCCCGGAGATTATTCAAAGAGCTCAGAGTTCTCTTAAGGAAATGATAAAGTACATCTAAATAAATGAAGTGTAGAGTGTGTAAAAGGGATGCTCAGATAAGTTTAAAGAGTTACAATCTAAATCTCTGTTCTAACTGTTTTTTGGAGTTCTTTAGAAAAAGAGTATACACTACTATAAATGAGTTTAAGATGTGTACTCCTAAGGATAGAATTTTAGTTGCTGTCTCAGGCGGAAAAGATAGTTTATCTTTATGGCATATTCTTAGTGATTTGGGATACAGAACCTGCGGGCTTCACATTATCTTAGATATAGGAGAATATTCCCAAAGGTCTTATCAGCAGGTAATAAAATTTGCCCAAACTAAAAGTTTGGAGCTTAGGGTAGTAAGTGTAAGGGATGAGTTCGGTAAAAGTATAAAAGAACTTGCCAAGATAGCTAAGCGTCCTCCTTGTAGAGTCTGTGGGATGGTAAAAAGATACCTAATGAATAGAGAAGCCGAGGCTTTTGACTGTTTGGCTACCGGTCATAATTTAGATGATGAAGCCAGCACTCTCTTAGGAAATCTTCTTAATTGGCAGGAAGGATTTTTAAGTCGGCAGGCTCCAGTTTTGGAAGAAAATTATACTCTAAAGAGAAAAATTAAACCTTTCGCTTTCATTTCTCAAGAAGAAATTACTCTCTATGCCGAACTATGCGGTATAGATTATTTGGAAGAGAGGTGTCCTTTTTCTAGAAGGGCTACTTCTCTTATCTATAAGGGGGTTTTGAATAAAATTGAGGAGGAGATACCTGCAACTAAGTTAAGATTCTATAAAGGTTTTATTAAGAGAGAGTATTTTAAGGGAGGAAAGAGAGAGGAGCTTTTCCCTTGTAAAAGGTGTGGTTACCTTACAGTAGGAGAAGTTTGTAATTTTTGTAAGTTAAAGGAAAAAGTCTTAGAGAGAAAAAATCTTACTGAAGGAGGGGATGATGTTAGAAGAGATAGCTATCTCAAGGGCAATCATTGATTCTTATTGGAGAAAACTCGGTAAGATTTTAGAGGTGGATGTGGTTATCTGTGGTGCTGGACCTTCCGGGTTAGTTTGCGCAGCTACGTTAGCTAAAAAGAAGAAAAAAGTAGTAGTATTTGAGAAGAAACTTTCTATTGGTGGGGGAATGTGGGCAGGAGGTATGTTTTTTAACGAAATTGTAATTCAAGACTCAGGCAAAAAGATTTTAGAAGAATACAAGGTGAAGGTAAGGAAGTATAAAAAGAACTATTACCTTGCCGATGCCATTGAATGTGTATGCAGTTTAGGATATCATGTTATTAAAGCAGGAGCAATTATTATTAATGGAGTATCTGTTGAGGATGTTGTGGTAAGAAAGAGTAGGATTTGTGGGGTAGTAATAAACTGGTCAGCAGTTGAGTTAGCAAATTTGCATGTTGACCCTTTAGCGGTAAAAGCTAAATTTGTTGTAGATGCTACAGGACACTCTTCAGATGTAGTGAGGATTGTGGAAGAGAAGAGTGGGCTGAAACTTAATACTAAGATTGGGAAAAGAGTTGGAGAAAGATCTATGTGGGTGGATTTGGCAGAAAGTATGGTGGAAAAAAATACTCAAGAGGTCGTTCCGGGGTTAGTAGTAGCAGGGATGTGTGCTAATGCTGTATTTGGTTCGCCACGGATGGGACCTATTTTTGGGGGAATGCTTCTTTCAGGGAAGAGAGCAGCAGAGATTATTCTTTCTAAGATTAAATGATTTACTTCGAACTCGAATTCGGAGATTGCCCCAAACCACAAAAGATTTGCACCTATTACACGAGGACGATTTGAATCTACACTTTAATTACAAATGAATGAAGAGAGAATAGCTATAGCTTTAAGCGGAGGAGTTGATTCTGCATATTCTGCTTACCTTCTTAAAAAAAAGGGGAAGAAACTCATAGGAGTAACTTTTAAATCCCCCTTTTTTAAAGAGGAAAATATTCAGAAAGCACAGTATGTATGTAACTCTCTAGGAATTCCCCATCATCTAATTGATGTGAGTCAAGAGTTTGAGGAATCCGTTATAGATTACTTTGTTAGCTCCTATTTAGGCGGTTTAACTCCTAACCCTTGCGCTTTATGTAATCAAATTATTAAGTTGGGGAAGCTCTTAGATTATATCCGGATGTTAGGTTGTCATTATTTAGCTACCGGACATTACTGTCGACTGATTAAGACTAAAAAAGGAGAGGTATACTTAGCTAAAGGAAGGAGCGCATTCAAGTCCCAAGAATACTTTTTAGCATTAACTCCTAAAGAGAGGTTTAATTCAGTAATCTTCCCCCTGGGGGACTATACCAAAGAGGAAGTTAAAATAAATATTCAGAAGGAAGGGGTTTATCCTTTTCCTATTGAGGAGAGTAAAGAAGTGTGTTTTGTAAGCAATAGTACTTATAAAGATTTTATTAGAGAACGCATCTTAAGAGATAAAGATTATTCAGGACAGATAAAGCATCATAGTGGAAAAGTCTTAGGGACTCATCAGGGAATTTATTTTTTTACCTATGGACAAAGAGAGGGATTGGGGATTTCTTGGAAAGAGCCTTTGTATGTAATGGATATCCTTCCTTTAAAAAGAGAAGTAATCGTAGGGGAGAAAGAGTTTATCCTAAAGGAGCGGTTCTTTGTAAACCACATAAATTGGTTTTATCCTCCTTCTAATTATCGAGATTTAAGGGTTAAACTTCGTTACAACTCCTGTTCTTTACCTTGTGATATAGAGATTTCTTCTTGGGGTCGTCTTCTGTGCATTTTAAAAGATAAAAAGGATGTCCCTACTCCAGGACAATTAGCTGTTTTCTATGACGGAGATTTAGTAGTTGCTGGAGGATTGATTGAGAAAGAAAGTAATTTTTAGAGAGTTAGAAATTTTAGAAGATTTTTTAAAAAATAGACTCTGTAGCAGTAGCTTTCTCTGGAGGTTTAGATAGCGCGACTTTAGCTTACCTTGCTTTTAAGATTTTAGGGAAAAAGGCAATAGCTTTCACTACCTCTTCGCCTCTACGAGCATCTTGCGATTTAAAGCAGGTAAAACAGATTGCTAGATATATTGGGATAAGACATCATTTTATTTCTACAGAAGAATTACAAAATAAGAGATTTTAAAAAAACCTTTGGGACAGATGTTATTGGTGTAAGAAAGAAATGTTTTCTAAGTTAAGAGAAGAAGTAAAAAAACTACCTCTTAATTATATTATTGATGGTACAAATTTTGATGACAAAAAAGACAATCGCCCCAGGCATAAGAGCAAATAAAGAGTTTGGTATCGTAAGTCCTTTCTATCAGCTGAAGTTTACTAAGGATAAGATAAGAAGTTTAGCTAAGTGTCTTGATTTGGTTTTTTCAAAAGCCCAAGACTACCTGCCTTGCTTTGCGGATTCCTCTAAAAGAGAAGATTACCTTAGATAGGTTAAGAAGGATAGAGAAAGCAGAGAGTATTTTAAGAGATTTTTTAGGAGATAGTATCCTTTTTAGAGTAAGGGATCACGGGGAGTTAGCTTGGTTAGATTTTCTTAAGAGAATTCTAGCAGTTATCAAGAAAAAGGATGGGGAAAAATTAAGGAAAAACTAAAAAGAGTAGGCTACCGTTATCTAACGGTGGATTTAGAGGGGTATGTTCCTGCAGGATTAAGATGAAGGCAATCTCTCTATTCTCTGGAGGCTTAGATAGTATTTTAGCTACCAAAATCATAAAGGAAATGGGCATAGAGGTAGAAGCTATACACTTTTGGAGTTTATTTTCCCCTGCTACTTATCAGAGCACAGTTAAAAAATTGTCATTTTTTACAGAGAAGCTAAGAGTTTTTCTCCATATAGAGGATATAACTCTTCAGCTTTTAGAAAAAGTAAAGAATCCTCGCTATGGCTACGGGAGTTGTCTTAATCCTTGTATTGACTGTAAAATTTTAATGTTTAAGAAGGCAAAAGAGTATATGGAAAAAGTAGGGGCAAAATTTTTGATAAGTGGAGAAGTGTTGGGAGAGCGTCCTTTCTCTCAGAGAAGAGAAGCTCTGGCGATAATAGAGAAAGAGGCTTTAGTAAAGGGGATAGTTTTACGACCTTTATCTGCGAAATTACTGGAAGCTACTGTTCCTGAAAAGGAAGGGTGGGTTAAGCGAGGGGAGCTTTTTGCCATAAAAGGAAGGAGTAGAAGACCCCAGATAGAGTTAGCAAGAAAATTTAAGATTTACTCTTACCCTTCTCCTGGAGGAGGGTGTCTTCTCACTGACAAAAACTTTTCTAAAAAGTTGCAGGATTTACTTTCTTACTCCCGAGATTTTGGAGTAAGAGAGGTATTTCTTCTCAAGATAGGAAGACACTTCCGCCTCTCGGATAGAGGAAAGTTAATTATCCCTCGCAACGATAGAGAGGAACAAAAACTCTTAGAGAAGAAGGAAAAGACTGATACTTTATTTATTCCGTTAAATAATGGGAGAAAATGTTTAGGGACAGGTTCATTAGATGTTGAGGATATAAAGTTAGCTAGCCAGATAGTTGCCTCTTATATCAAAGGAGGTTTTCATCCCAAGAGAGTAAAGGTTATTTCTTCATGGGGAGAAAAAGTATTAGAAGTCCCCCCTTTACCCTCTCAAGAGTTAGAGAATCGACGGCTAACATAGATAAGTAGTATTTTTTTCTTGAGAACCCCGCAAATTAATGGTATTATTTTATAATTGCTAGCAAGAGAAGGAGATGGGAGAAGGTAAAGTTTTAATCATCGATAATCAGATTGAGTTCTCACAAAAGCTAACTGCCTTTTTAAAAGAACAAGGTTATATTCCTTCCGTTTATCAAGAGATTAAAAAAGCCCTGGATGCCTTTCTTAAGGAAGAGTTTGATGTGGTAATGGTAGAGTTGGGTATGCCTCAAATGGATGGGATTGAGATTATAGAGGAGATTAAGAAGGTCGATCCAGAAAGTATAACTATTGCGATGATCACTCATCCGTCTCTGGAGACAGTGCAGAAAGCGATAAGAGCAGGTGCGTTCGATTACATTACTAAGCCTTTCAGTAAAGAGGAGATATCCCTCGTGATGAAGAGAGCATTTGCCTTTCGTAATTTAAGTGTAGGGAGAAAAAAGCTTATGGAGGAGTTAGAGAAACAGAATGTGAAGTTAGAGCAACAGATCAAAGAGAAGACGAAAGAGTTAGCTCTTATATACCAAGTAGATAGAGATATTTCCTCCACATTAAATTTAGAAGAAATTTTAGAGATCATTTTAGATAGACTCTGTGTAGTTTTGAATGTAGAGAGATGCTCTGTTCTTCTATTAGATGAGGGTAAGGGAGAGTTGTATATAAGAGCTGCCCGAGGTTTATCCGAAGATATTATAATTCAAACAAGGCTTAAAGTAGGTGAACCTATATCTGGATGGGTGCTTAAACATAAAGAGCCTGTATTTGTAGAGGATATAGAAAAAGACCCTCGTTTTGCCCGAAGAAACCACGAAAGATATTATACGCACTCTTTTATTAGTGTGCCTCTGATAGTGAAAGAAGGTGCTATCGGAGTGATAAATGTGAATAATAAGAAGACAAAGCAGCCTCTCACCAATGATGATTTTAGAATTGTAAAGGGAATAGCTAATAAGGCAGCCATCGCTGTAGAGAACGTCCGTCTCTATTCTACTTTAGAAGATAGTTACATTCGAACAGTCACTGCTCTTACTTCAGCAATTGACGCTAAGGATCATTATACTAAGAGCCATTCGGAACATGTTTCTCAGTATGCGGTGGCTATAGGGAGAGAGATGGGTTTATCAGAACGTGAGATTGAGGAGATTCGTCAAGCTTGCCAACTTCACGATTTAGGAAAGATTGGGGTTCATGATTACATCCTTACTAAACCCGACAAACTTACTCCTGAAGAGTGGGAGGAGATAAAACAACATTCTTTAAAAAGTGCTGAGATACTAAAGCCTTTGATTTTCTTAGGGGAAGCCATTGATTTGATAAAGCAACATCATGAAAGGTATGATGGAAAAGGTTACCCTTATGGTCTTAAAGGAGACCAGATAAAACTGGGAGCAAGAATAATAGCGGTAGCTGATAGTTTTGATGCTATGACTACTGATAGACCTTATCGTCGAGCACGCACTAAAGAAGAAGCCATTGAGGAAATTAAAAAATGTAGTGGCACCCAGTTTGACCCTAAGGTTGTGGAAGCCTTCTTAAGGATAGTAGATAAACTCCCTCCTAAGCCTAAGAAATAGCTTGCTTACCATCCCCATAAAATAAATAGAATAAAAGAAATTACTATAATTACTGCTATCCATACCTTCCACTTTGCTTTTGTCGGGGAAGGTAGGCTTTTTCCGCAGTAAAGGCAGATAATAGCGTTATAAGGAATGGGCTTTTTACAGTAAGGACACTTTTTAAGTTGTGAAAAGTCTAATTCTTCCTCTTCTTCTAATACTTCTTGGAAAGGAAAGTAATCCTCTTCTTTCATCTATAGGTAGTATACAACTTTTTTTGTTTGTATCAATAAGTATTTACCTTTGAAGTATTTTTTATATAATTAGTTAAAGAGAAAAATTAATCTATGAAAGAGAAAAAGCTCCTAGATTTATCCACAATTTCAGAGGAAGAGCTTCTCAATTTAAAAATTTGCGAGCTTCCCCTAAAGATAGAGGGAACGTGGCTCCAGAGTTGTGTAGGAGAACTCTATCAGGAGTTAGAGAGAAAAGGAATAAAATTTAAGCCCCCCTGTTACCTAGCAGATGAGTGGCTTACTCCTGACGGGGAGCCGGTGATAGGCATCCCCTTTTTTTTAGCTCACCCTACACTTATGAAATTAGAGAAAAAGATGATGCTTGACGTAGAGGGAGGAACTAAGGGTTGGTGTATGAAGCTATTGCGTCACGAAAGTGGGCATGCTATAAACTATGCTTATAGGCTGTATCGGCGAAGAAAGTGGCAGAAAATTTTTGGAAAGTTTTCTAAAGCATACCTAGATACTTATCGCTTTCGTCCTTATAGTAAAAGTTTCGTAAGACACTTAGAGGATTATTATGCTCAGTATCATCCCGATGAAGATTTCGCAGAAACTTTTGCAGTTTGGCTTACACCTGATTCTAACTGGCGGGAGACTTATAAGGGGTGGAAAGCGTTAGAGAAGTTAAACTATGTGGAGGAATTAATAGAGGAAATAAAAGAAAAACCTCCCCTTGTTAGGCGAGGAAGAAAGTACTGGCATATCAATTCTTTAAGGGTCACTCTTAAGAATTATTATAAGAAAAAAAGACTTTACTATGCGGAATATTTTCCTGATTTTCACGATGTAAATTTAAAGAAAATATTTACAGAAAAGAGCCTTCCTTCGCAAGAAGGATTATCTGCCAAGGATTTAATAAAGAAATATAGAAAGCAGATTCTAAGTAATGTTTCTGAATGGACTGGAGAAAAAAAGTATGTAATCGCTGACCTTTTAGATACGATAGAAAAAAGGTGCAAAAGTCTTAACCTTAATATAGTTGAGTCAGAAAGCTCAGCTCTTCTTAAATTTTCTACTTATATTACTACCCTCATTATGAATTATCGTTACACAGGGAGGTTTCAAAAGATAAAATGAAGAAAAAGTTAAAGGTTCTCTTGGTATTCGATACTCCTTATCATACTCCTCGGGATTATAACTTTGAGAAAGAGTTTAAAGAGCTTGATTGGGTAACAGAGAAAGACGTTTATTCTGCTCTTTTAGAGAATGGTTATGAGGTTACTCTCTTAGGGCTCTATAACGATATAAGTTTACTCTTTGAGGAAGTAAAAGAAAATAGACCCGAAGTAATTTTCAATCTTACTGAAGTATTTAAACAGAAAACTTATTTAGAAAAGAACATAGCTTGGATTTTAGAAATTTTGGGTATCCCTTATACTGGCACTACCCCAGCTAGCCTTCTTATCTGTAATAATAAAGCTTTAACTAAAAAGATACTAACTTTTCATAAAATTCGTGTTCCCAATTTCTACACCTTCTATAAGCATCGTAAGGTCAAATTCATCCGAAAATTAAGACTCCCTCTTATTGTGAAACCTCTATATGAGGAAGCTTCACGGGGGATATCTCAAGCTTCGGTAGTAGATAGCGAAGAAGGATTAATTGAGCGAGTAAAATTTATCCATATCCACCTTAATATGGATGCTATTGCTGAAGAGTATATTGACGGAAGAGAGCTTTATGTGAGTGTCTTAGGTAACAAACGTATAAAAGTTTTCCCCTTTAGAGAGATGAAATTTGGAAAAATTCCTGAGGATGAACCTCGCATTGCTACTTATAAAGCTAAGTGGGATTATAAATATCGAGAAAGGTGGGAGATTAAGAATGTTTTTGCTGGTAGGTTACCTTTAGGATTGGATAAAAAAATTGTCGAAATCTGCAAACGTGCTTACCGGGCTCTTAATATGCAATGTTATGCTCGTTTCGATATAAGAGTTACTCCTAAAGGAGAAGTTTACATTATTGAGGCAAATGCTAATCCTTGTTTGGGTAGAAGCGATGAGCTTGCTCAATCAGTAGAAAAAAGTGGCATTAGTTATAATAAGCTAATTCAAAAGATAATAAATCTTGCTCTAAGAAGGCCAGTTTAAATACTCTTTTTTTGTTCTTACGATTTATGGTATAATAGAGTTAATTAAAGCTCAGAAGAAGTATGTTTAGAGAATTTTTTAATTTTCTTCCTGATATAGCTTACCTTAAAGATTGCAAAGGCAGATACTTATGGGTTAATAGGATTTTTTTAGAATTTTTCGGGAAAGAAGAGAAAGAGGTAATTGGTAAATTAGATAGTGAAGTTCTTCCCAAGGAGCTCGCTACTCAGTGGCAAGCTTCTGATAAGGAAGTCGTTTCTTTTAAGAAAACGATTATGAAAGAGGAATGTTTAGGAGAAATTATTTTTGAGACGGTGAGATTCTTGATTCCTCTAGGTGAAGAAGAAGTAGGAATTGCTGGGTACTCTCGGGATATAACCTTACGAAAGAAAACAGAGAATAGTTTAAAGGAGATTGAGGGAATTTACCGCACCATTACTGAAAATGTAAGCGATATAATCTGGAGTGCAGACCTAAAATTTAAAATTACTTACGTGAGTCCTTCTGTAGAACATATATTAGGATATAAGCCTGAGGAATTATTAGGAGAATCGGTAGAGAAGGTGCTTTCTCCTTACTCTTGGGAGCAGGTAAAAAAAGTATTAGAGGAAGAGCTTTTAAGAGAGAAAGAAGGAGTAGATAAAACTCGATCGAAAACATTGCAACTGGAGCATATTCATAAGAATGGGTCTTCTATAGAACTAGAAGTTAAGGCTACCTTTATTCGTGACCACCAAAAAATCCCGACAGGGATTTTAGGAGTGACTCGAGATATTACCCAGAGAAAGCAGATAGAGAAAACTCAGCGATTAGCTCAATTAGGAAAACTGATTGCTGACATTACTCATGAAGTAAATAATCCTCTTATGATTATTTCTGGTAGAGCTCAGCTTGCTCTTATGGAGGAGATAGAGAACGAAGAGGTAAAAAAGAGCCTTAAGATGATAGTAGATGAATGCCAGAGAGCTAAAGATATTATTCAGAGGGTGTTGGAGTATGCTCGACCGAGTAAAGGTGAGTTCAAAGCTACACCTATAGATAGAGTTATTGAGGATGTAATAGCTATTATAGAGCATCAATTTCAGTTAGCTAATATTTCTATTGAGAGAGATTATGCCCCAGACCTTCCTCAAGTTTATGTAGATGAGAAGCAGATTCAAGAAGTTCTGATGAATCTCTTAGTTAATGCTCGTGATGCTATGCCTGAGGGTGGGAAGATAAATATAAAAGTTTTTTGTGAAGGCGCCTTTTTAAGGATAGATATAAAAGACACGGGTATTGGAATGAGCAAAGAAGTTTTAGATAAAATATTTGAACCTTTCTTTTCTACAAAAGAAAAAGGGACAGGATTAGGTATTTCTATTTGTTATAATATAATAAAGGCTCACAAAGGAGAAATAAAGTTTAGAAGCGAACCTCAAAAAGGGACTATTGTAACCATTCTTTTACCTGTGTTGAAAAAAGATGGCTAAAATTTTAGTTATTGACGACGAATATCAGATTTTAGATATTCTAGAGAGGTTTCTGGTTAAGATGGGATTTCAAGTTATTACCGCCTTGGGAGGAGAAGAAGGGATAAAAGCAATTGATTCCCAAGATGTGGACCTCATTATTCTAGATATGAAGATGCCTAAGGTAACAGGGATTGATGTATTAAAGGAATTAAGAAAGAAAGAAAAAAGGATGCCGGTTCTTATCCTAAGTGGTTCTTTAGGTATAGTAAGAGAGGTTGAACTTCTAAAAGAGTTAGGATATACTCAGGAGGATATTGTTACTAAACCTATAGACCTTTTTAATCTCTTAGAAAGAGTTAGGAGTAAATTACCTCCAGATATTATTTAGCTTCTATGGGACAGAAAGTTTTAATTGTAGATGGTAATATAGAAGCACGCAATACTTTTTATGAAATACTTTCTTCCTTAAACTATGAACCTACCTGTGTGCCTACAGCTAAAGAAGCTCTAACCAGACTCACTGAAGAAAGGTTTGATCTTATCATTTTGGATAAAGATACACCTGACTTAGGCGGATTAGAGATTGCTAGGAAGATAAGAGAATTTGACAAAGAGACTAAGATCATATTACTTCTTGAAGAAGAGCCAAAAAGAGATATTTTCTCTTCAGCCCATCAGCTAAATATTCACAAGGTATTAAAGAAAGATTTTTCCACTCATACGTTGATGAGAGAGATATTGGGTACTTTAAGAGAAAGACATTCATCTCCTCAACCATATCCTTTTTCTCAAGATGCCTCTATCCTCATAGTTGACGATAATCCTCAAGTAAGGGAGACTCTTCAGCTCTTTTTAGAAAGGAAAGGATTTAGGGTTCTGGCGGCATCTTCAGGAGAAGATGCACTCATGAAAGTGAAGTTAGACAAACCTAAGATAGTTATTCTGGACATAAGGATGCCAGGAATGGATGGAGTAGTAGTGTTAAGAAATATGAAACAGCTCGATCCTTCTATCAAAGTGATTGTGCTCACTTCGGTTAGAGATGATTATATTATGAAGGAAGCCCAGCAAGAAGGGGCCTCCGAGTATTTAATCAAACCTTATGATCTTGAAAAATTAGATGTTATAGTTACTTCTTTACTTTTACAAAAAAGGAGTAGAGATGGAGAAGAAAATCTTAATCGCTGAGAGTGAAGTGGGAGTTCGTCAGCAATTTTATGATAGTCTAACCCACGCAGGTTACAAAGTAGTAACTACTCATCATGGGAAAGGTGCACTGGAACTATTCGCCACTCAAAAGCCAGACTTAGTTCTCTTAGATTATGCTCTTTCTGACGAAAGTGGCATCGAGGTACTCAGGAAGATAAGAGAGAGGGATAAGAAGACAAAAGTAATTATGTTCGCTAGCTCTTCCAACCCAGAGTTAGAGAAAGAAGCACGACTATTAGGAGTTAGTGGTTTTCTTCCCAAAAGCTTAGAAAGAGAGGTTATCGTTGAAACAATTGATCGGATAATGGGGAAGTCAGTTGAAGAGAGAAAAATTCTAGTAGTCGACGATGATCCCCAAATCTGTTCTCTCATAAAGGATTTCTTAACAAAGAAAGGGTTTACTGTAGTTGTTGCCTATAGTGGGGAAGAAGGTTTAGAGAAGTTAAAAAAAGAGAGGCCAATCTTGGTTCTTCTTGATGTAAGGCTGCCAGGTATGGATGGGATAATGGCTCTGAAACGAATCAAGGAAATTGACCCCCGGGTGGGGGTAATTATGGTAACAGGCCTAAAAGACGAAGATACTTTCAATGAGGCAAAAAAATTAGGCGCTCACGAATATATAGTGAAGCCCTTCGATTTGGATTATCTGGATACTTGTGTTCTTGTGCGTCTATGTCTTGTCTCAGCTCTTTTAAAGTGACCTTTGTTTAACTATCCTATAAAAGATGGGAGAAGAAAAGATTAAAGTGTTTCTTGTTGAAGATAACCCTTCAGAATTCGTTCTTATTAAAGAGATGTTGACTAAACTAAAAGATTACTCTTTGGAAGTAGAAGGGGCAGCTAGCTTAAATGAAAGTATAGAGAAATTACAGAATAGAAAGGTAGATGTCGTCCTTCTCGATTTAAATCTACCGGATAGTAAAGGTGAGGATACTTTTTTGAAGTTATATCAGAGATTTCCCCAGCTTCCTGTAGTAGTCCTTACTGGCTTCGACGATGAGGAATTGGCTGTTAAAGTAGTACGCCAGGGCGCACAAGATTATTTGGTGAAAGGTAGAGTAGATGCCTATCTAACGGTAAAGGCTATTTCTTACGCTATTGAACGTAAACGTATAGAAGAAGCACTACGGAAGGCACGTGATGAGTTAGAGTTGCGTGTTAAGGAGCGGACTGCGGAATTAGTAAGAGTTAATGAATATCTTAAGCAAGAGGTAGAGGAACGTAAGAGGAAAGAGAAGGAATTACGTATCACCTACATTAAGTTGAAGGAGGTTCAACAACAACTAATTCGGTCCGCAAAGATGGAAGCAGTGGGAGCTTTAGCTAGTGGCGTAGCCCACGAGGTTAAAAATCCTTTGGCAATTATCCTTCAGGGAATTGAATATCTTTCTAAGAAGATTGAAACTGATGATGAGAATATAAAATATACTTTAAAGTATATGGAGGAAGCAGTTGTAAGGGCAGATACTATCGTTAAGGGGCTCTTAGATTTCTCCAGAATTTCCAAACTGAATATAGGTAAATATAACATTAACTCCTTAATAGAGAATTGCTTATTGCTGATGAAGCATCAGTTTGATAGGCACCATATCCAAGTAGTGAAAGAATTAGGAGGAAATATTCCTGAAGTCGATATAGATAAAAGTAAGATAGAGCAGGTATTCATAAATATTTTTATGAATGCTGTCCATGCTATGCCGGAAGGAGGAAAGCTTACCATAAGAAGTTATGTTAAATCTTTAAACAAAGACACCCTACCCTTACAGTTCGAAGAGAAAGAGAAGTTTAATCTTGATGAAGAGGTAGTGATTGTTGAAATAGAAGATACAGGTAGTGGTATTCCTCAAGAGCTTTTAAATAAGGTTTTTGACCCATTTTTTACTACTAAGCGAACTAAAGGGGGAACAGGTTTGGGTCTTTCTATAGTGAGGAGTATAATGGATATGCATAACGGATTTATTGATATCAAAAATAAAAGTAGTGGAGGTGTAATTGTAACTTTGATATTTAAGAAGGAGGGAGGGAAATATGGAGAAGAAAAAGATACTCATAGTAGATGACGAGGAGGGTTTTACTCAAATGGTAAAACTTAATCTTGAAGAGACAGGTAAATATGAGGTGATAGTTGAAAATAAAGGCAAGGAAGCCATATTTACTGCAAAGAAATTTAAACCGGATCTAATTTTTTTGGATATAGTTATGCCTGATACTGATGGCGGTGAAATTATGCAGAAGATGCATTCCGATGAAGATTTAAAAGATACCCCGGTAGTATTTCTTACTGCTTTAGTTACAGAGAAAGAAGTAAAGTCTCAAGAAGGGATTATAGCTGGTCACCCCTTTTTAGCCAAACCAGTAACTACCCAACAACTTATTGAATGCATTGAAAAGTATTCAAGATAACTTACTACTTCTTCTATTTTTAGAACTTACAAGTAGATGAGAAATAACTTATCATTCTATTCTCCAATTCTCTTTCATAATTTCTCTAGAGTAAAAGTTGTTCCCCTTCTTATTGGCATCAATGTAGGAGTATTTCTCATTATTCATATTATTCCTAACCTTCCCTGGGTTTCCCTATTAGGCTTAGTACCTAGTTTGGTACTTTCTAAGTTTATGTTGTGGCAATTCTTTACTTATATGTTTGTCCATGTGGGGGTTATGCATCTTGCCATAAATATGTTGATGTTGTGGTTTTTTGCTCCTACTGTAGAAAGTGCCTGGGGAAGAAAGAGGTTTTTATTCTACTACTTTTTTACTGGTATAGGTGCAGGTTTATGCAGTTTTCTTTTTTCCGGGAGTTCTCATGCGGTGGTAATTGGCGCTTCCGGAGCAATCTTTGGGGTTTTAGTAGCTTACGCAGTGATGTATCCTGAGAGCACGATTTTATTATTCTTTTTCTTTCCTATGAAGATGAAACATGCTATTTTGGTGTTAGGAGGAATCAACCTTTTAGGAGCTCTCTCTTCTCCCGGAAGTGGTATCGCTTACTTTGCTCACTTAGGAGGAGCCCTTTTTGGATACATTTATTTAAAAAGAGAACTATTATTTTTTAAATTCTTTCACTCTCTTTTTCTTCTTAAGGAGTGGTTGATAAAAAGAAAAGGACATAAGAAAAGAATATCTCAAGATAAGATGAAAAAGGAAGTTGATCGTATCTTAGATAAAATAGCTAAATATGGAATAGGTAGTCTTACCAAGGAGGAAAGGAGGTTTCTACAACTTAAGAGTAAAGATTATTTTGATTGAGTAAGTTATATTAATCTGTGTCCAGTTTTTCTGCTCTATATGGCAGTTGTCTTGCTTTTGATAGAGGGCTTTTTAGTAAACTGAACAGGGTTCTTTCTCTGGGTAAACCCCGAACCCCGCCCTTTCAAGGAAAGGGCGGGGTTCGGGGTAAAATGTCTAAACAGATGCCAGTTTAAGAATTCGCTACCATTATCAGTATCAAAACCAAGTAGAGGAAAGGGTAAACTATTCTCTACATCTTTAATTTGAATTAACACACCTCCCAGATACGCTTTAAAGGTTCTATTACAGAAGGTTTATTATATTTGGAAGGTTTACCTCGTTTCTTAGATTTAGGTTTGGCGAAGCGTTTGAAGTTATTAAGAAGTCTTATAGCATATTTTCTGTGGTAGTTGCAATTTAAGCAGAACTCAGTAAGGATAATAGATTTTTTCTTTCTCAGAAGCTTTTTTATAGCGTAAATAAATACTTTCTAAGTATTCCATCTTAGTTTTAGGAGTCATAATATACCCCCTTTCTGGGAGTATATTTTAGTAACATTATTTATGAGTTAACGAAACAATTTCGATTTAATTTGGGTAACATTTAATATGAGTCAATTCGAGCCTATGAGAGCTGTTGCTTATCTTAAGGGAATATGTTATAATCAATCCTATGTTGGAAGAAAGAATTTACAGAGATTATTTGCAAGCGTTAAAGGATAAAGATAGACACAGAATAGAGTTTTTAAGTTTTATAAGAGCAGAGCTTAAAAACGTAGCCATTGAATTAAAGAAAGATAAACTCCAGGACAATCAAGTATGGGAAGTGCTTAAGAAACAAAAGAAACGTCTTTCTGAAATTAAAGAAACTGCTCTTTCCTCTAATCGTTCAGATGTTCTTAGAGCTATAGAGAAAGAGCTGGCGATACTAGAATCTTATTTACCCCAACCTCTTAGTGAGACAGAGCTATCCACAGTTATCGATGAGGTTATTTCTCAACTTAGTGCTACTTCCCTTAAGGATATGGGGAGAGTGATTAAAGCTGTTTTAGAAAAAGTAGGAGCAAGAGCTGAGCCTAAGGAGGTAAGTAGGCTAGTAAGGGAAAAGCTTAAGTCTTAACTTTACTGTTGACAATATCCTTAAAGATAGTATAGTAGATAGGGTTTAAGGATCTTAGAGCCGCAAGGCTTCTAAGGTTAAGTAAGCCTTGCGGTTTTTTATTTTTATTAGTAGGTATAGGGAGTAGGAATGAAGCGTATGTTTCTTATAATATGTGCAGGGTTAGTTTTTAGTTTCTCTATGTATCTTGAAGGAAAAGGGGGCAAGATGATTGTTGAGAATGGGAGGAAGGTTTCTTTTGATTATGTACTTACAGTAGATGGAGAGGTGGTAGATAAATCTTCACCTGAACAGCCTTTCCAGTATATTCATGGAGAAGGTCAGATTATTCCTGGGTTAGCTAAGGGGTTAGAAGGGATGAGTGTAGGAGAGGAGAAAGAAATTCGCCTCCCTCCTCAAGAGGCTTATGGGTTACCTGATCCTCGTGCTTTCTATGAGATTTCTTCTAATTCTTTACCTAAAGACTTGAAACCCCAAATAGGAATGTATCTTCAAATGCGTACCCCTGAAGGAAGAACATTGCCGGTAAGAATTAGTGAAATTAAAGAGGATACTGTAGTGCTTGATTTAAACCATCCTTTAGCAGGAAAGACATTAATTTTTCATGTAAAGATCAGGAAGATTGAGTAGAAGAGAGTAGAAGTTTGGGAGGTTGTGCTTACAACTCTCTTCAGTTTCAACTTCTAAGGATAGTTAAAAGGAGGTTAGATGATGTAGGGTAAATAAAACTAGACGGGCGCAGAGAAGTTAATATTTTCGGAATAAAAATCAAGGAGGAGAATGATGGAGGAAGAAAGAAAAATTTATATTGGTAATTTAGAGTATAGTGTAGCAGAAAGTGATTTAGCAAGAATTTTAGAAAAAAATGGTCTGGAAGCTAAGGATATTACAGTTGTAACTGATAGATATACCGGGAGATCAAAGGGCTTTGGTTTTGCAGAATTTAATACCGAAGAGGAAGCTAAGAAGGCAATAGATGTACTAAATGGAGAACAACTAAACGGGAGAACATTAAGAGTGAGTAAAGCCCAAAAGAGGAAACCTCGAAGAGATAACTTTAATATGAGTAGATACCCTAGAGGAAGTCGATATTAAAGGTAAGTTTCGTTAAACTCTATATCTTCTTTAAACTTAGCCCTGACTCTTTTTATAAATTTTTCCTTTGGTATAATATTTACAGTGTAGAGTAACTAAGTTTCTACCATCCAGAGACTTTAGAAGTTTTAAAGTCCTCCAAAGAGATTTTTTCTGTGGGGAGAGTTTATTTCCTAAAGTAGCTTTTTTAGCGATACCAATGAATAGGAAACTCTTATTTTTTATCGTTTTGATATTTCTGATAGGTATAGGGGTTTTCGTCAGTTTTTCCTTTAAAGCTATACACAAAAAGATAGTAAATCTGGGTATCTCTATTTTAAAGTTAAAGGATATATTGATTGTAGAGGAGTTACGAGATAATCTTCAAAATACCCTAGAAACCGCTAAAAACAACCTTCTTTTTCTCTCTAACTTAACTAGCCTTAAAAAGTTAATAACTGCTACCAATCCTGAGGATAAAGAGGTGTTGCTGAAAGATTTAAGAGAAGATTTCCTAGTTTTTTCTCAGACTCATAAAGAGTTTTTTCAGATTCGGTATCTTGATGAGAATGGAAAGGAAGTAGTCAGGATAAATAGGGAAGGAGATTCTTTCTATATAGTTCCTTCAGAAGAACTTCAGGATAAAAATCACCAGTACTGTTTTATTGAATCTATCGCCTTTTCTCCTGGCCAAATTTATGTCTCTAATCTAGATTTAAATATGGAGGAGGGAAAGCTAGAACAGCCCTATCGCCCCACTCTAAGATTAGCTACCCCCCTTTTTACCCCTAAAGGCACTCTAAAAGGAATAGTAGCAGTAAATATTGAAATGAAAGATTTTCTTTCTAAACTGGAGGAGTATAATTTATGGTTAGTAAATGAGAAGGGAATATTTTTTGCTGCTCCTCAACCAAAACTTCTCTACCAGAAGTCAGACATCAAATTTAGTCCTTCAGCTGAAGAAGTTTCTAAAGGGATATTTTTTAATCCAGGAGTTTCTCCTTTTCTTTATACTTATATAGATATAGGTAAAAGGAGGTGGCTCGTAGGGAAATTCTTTGATGTGAAAAAAATTACTCCTCTAATTCATACTTATCAAAGTGATACATATAGGTTACTTATAGGATTTGCTATATTTATCCTCTTAATGGTGTTTATTATGTTTGGTTGGTATCACCGAATTAAAGAGAAGGAGAATATTGAGAGAGAGATGAGATTAGCGGAAATTGGAAGGCTAGTTTCTACTATCTACCACGATATTGCCAATCCCCTTATGGTAATTATGAATATGCCTCAGTTAATTAAAGAAAATTTGAAAGAGTGTTTAAAGAGAGATTTATCCCTTGAAGAGAAGATGAAGATTTTAGAGAGGGTTCAAAAGGACTTGGATGAGATTGCTAAGGCAGCAAGTAGGCAAGAGAAGTTAATTGGAGAGATTAAAGATACGGTAAGAGGTAGATTTAAACCTCTTTTTAAAGAAGTTGATTTAGAGACGTTTTTTAGTGGGGTTCTAGAAAGCTGGAAAAAATACGTTGAAGATATTAAGCTGGAGTTAAACTATAAGGGGAAGTTAACCTTAGATAGGGATAGATTTGAAAGAGTATTCTTCAATTTAATAAGGAATGCAGGAGAAGCTAGTGGAGGCAAAGCCAGCGTTACTATTACTTCTTCTCAAGAAGATGATTATATAAAGTTTACTGTAAGTGATAATGGTCCAGGTATACCTAAAAGGATACAAAAGACTCTATTTAAGCTTGGGGCTACTTACGGTAAAAAAGAAGGCACAGGTTTAGGTTTATATATTGTGAAAAAAACAGTAGAGTTATATAGAGGTAAGATAACTTGTCGCTCATATCCCGGAGAAGGGACAACTTTCACTATAAAAATTCCCAAGCGAATTTCCAATAAGAAATTTATCTAAAACTCCTTGAGACTCTCTAGTTATCTAATATCTAAACTTCTACCTCTGAATTTTTTTTATTGACGGTAGTGAAAAAGTTTAAAATATAGAATTATTACTTACCCGAGTCTGCACCTCGCTTTTAGCATCACAAAGTTTAAATTTTTCACTACCCCAGACAGTCTTTGTGCTCGGCTTCTCCCGATGTATTGTCGGGATCCGCCTCCTGCGCTCAAAGTCTATCTTTTCCTCTAAAAGGGAGAAAGGAACCTTTTATATTTTTCTTGAATAATAAAAAAAGAGATAGGAATATAAAGGTTGGTAAAAAAATAATATTATTTTAATAGCAAAATAAGAGAGAATAATTATCTTTCAGAGAAGATAAAGTCTCTTAGAAAGAAAAGAGGCTGTATCCAACAAGTGATGAAACTGCACAGTTTTTAGGAGATATTTTTAAAAACTCTCCTGTTTTAGAATTTCCCGACGATAATGGCCCTGGATAAGGTTTAATTGAGCCTATCAAATCTTTAGATATAGAGATGATAATAATGGATGCTGAGGGCAATTGGGAGAATTTTTTTGATAGTGTGTTCTTCGGACAGCTTAACTTTAAACCGAATCTTTTTGATAGGCCGGGCAATTACAGGATTTATGGATGGCTGAACGACAAAGACCATATCAAAATCCCAAAGTATATGCGGAAAGTTCTGATATCTCTCTTGAGTACTCTTGGAGTGCAAGTGTTCAGCTTGCAGGAAGTCTCTGGGGAAGAAGTGAAGATACTTTTGCTATTGCTTTCAGCGAGATAATACTTTCCGATGATTATAAAGAGACAAATAACCTTAAGGCAACGTCAGAAAAACATTTAGAAGTTTATTACAGCTCTAAGGTAAATGAGCATTTAACTATAAGCCTTGATTTGCAGGTTATCTGGAATCCTTATGGCAAAGATGTGATAAATGGAAACGATACAATTGTAGTGGGAGGCCTAAGAACACAGGTTGATTTTTAATGTATCGTAAAAAAGAATAGGAAGACGTTTAAATTTAATTACTCTATACTTCATTTAAGCCTCCTTTCTCAGGAGGCTATTTTATTATTTCAAAGAGCTAATTACTTATCCTTATCTGCACAAAATTTGGGAAAGTACTTTTCTAAAGTACTTTGAAAAGTTCTTGACAAAGAGAGGATTTCTGATATATTTGTGAAAACAGGAACAAATGGAGAGAGAAAGAATCTGTACTAAAAAAAGTTGTTTTTCTTTTGATACAATTAAACGATTAAGTTTATACTTGAGAAATTTAAAAAGACTTAAAGAAAAAGGAATTGAAGTTATCTCTTCAGATAGGATAATTCCTCTTTTAAATGTTAGCTCCGCACAGTTTAGAAAAGACCTATCTTATTTTGGAGAATTTGGAAAAAGAGGGGTGGGTTATGAGGTCGGGCGATTAATAAAAGAGTTGGAAGAAATTTTAGGGACGAATAAAGAATGGAAAATAGCTTTAGTAGGAGTAGGAAGGTTAGGTCAGGCTTTATTAGGATTTGAAGGTTTTTCTAAATTCAATATAAAAATCGTCTGCGCTTTTGATATTGATAAGAAAAAAGTCGGAAAAGTAATTGAAGGGGTAAAAGTTGAAGATATGAAAAAGTTGAAAACTATTATAAAAAGAAAAAGGGTAAAAATAGCTCTTTTATGTACCCCTCCTCATTCTGCTCAGGAAGTGAGTGAGAAATTAGTTGCTGCAGGAATTAGAGGAATTCTTAATTTTTCTCCTCTTATATTAAAGGTACCTTCTTCTGTTTTTGTTTCTAATGTAGATATGGCTTGTGAATTGGAAAGTTTAATATTTTTTTTGAAAAGAAATGAGAGAAAAGTTTAAAAATTTTTTCTATATTTTTGTCTTTTTATTTTTTTTCTGGTTGGCTTTAACTTTTCCCTTAAAAAAAGAGGAGATATTTTTAGGAGGCTTTGTAAGTTTTGTTTTAGCTTTATTTTTAAATAAGTTATATCTTAATCTGGGGCTTCCTTTTTTAAGTTTTAGAAGGATTTACTTTTTCTTCATCTATTTGATTGTTCTCTTTAAAGAGATAGCAAAAGCAAACTTAGATGTTGCCTACAGAGTTATTCATCCTCGCATGCCTATAAAACCGGGGATTGTGATTATAAAGACGAATCTAAAGCAGAATATAGCAAAACTTATTTTAGCAAATTCTATTACTTTAACTCCAGGAACATTTACTCTTGATATAAAAGAAGATAAGCTTCTTATTCACTGGATAGATGTTAAATCTTCTGAATTAAAAGAAGCTTCAAGAATTGTAGGAGAAAGGTTTGAGAAGATCTTAAGGAAAATATTTAATTAAGGAGGGATGATGAAGAAAGAAAAAGAGATTTTGATAATTGGTGGAGGGCCGGCAGGGATAGTGTGTGCCTCCACTGCTAAAAAATACTATCCTGATAAAAAAATTACTCTTATAAAAGAGAAGGAAAAAGGAGTTATTCCCTGTGGAATTCCCTATATGATTTTTAGCTTAAAAGACCCTCAAGAGAATATTCTTTCTACTAAAGGATTGGAGGATATGGGGGTTGAGGTAATTGTGGATAAAGTAGTAAAGATAGAACGCAGAGAGAAGAAAGTTTTTACCCAGAACGATGATGTAATAAGTTGGGAAAAATTAGTTTTAGCTTTAGGTTCAAAGCCAATAAAGCCTCCTATTTTAGGGATTGAAAAAGAGAATATTTTTCCTATTTATAAGGATTTAGACTATCTTAAGAAAGTGGTAGAAAGAGTAAAAGAAGCAAAAAATATATTAGTTTTAGGAGGAGGGTTTATTGGAATAGAGTTTGCTGATGAGATTTCTAAGTTGGAGGGGAAAAATGTCTATCTTGCAGAACTCCTTCCTCATCTTTTATCAAATTCTTTTGATGAAGAATTTTCCCATCTTGCTGAAGGAAAGTTAAAAGAGAAGAAGGTAAATATTTTAACTAATAGAAAAGTTGTAGAATTTGAAGGAGAGGGGAAAGTAGAGAAAGTAAGATTTTCTGATGGAAAGACACTTGAGGTAGACTGCCTAATTCTGGGAATCGGTGCTTCTCCTAATACTGATTTAGCAAGAGAATGCGAGCTTCCTTTAGGAAAAGGAAAAGGTATCTGGGTAGATGAATATATGCGAACCGAAGATAGAGATATTTTTGCTGTAGGAGATTGTGCAGGAAAGCGTGATTTTTTTACAAGAAAAGATGCCCCTGTTTTGCTTGCTTCAATTGCTACATCAGAGGCAAGAATTGCAGGAGCGAATTTATATCAGCTTAAGGTAGTAAGAGAGAATAAAGGAACTGTAGGGATTTATTCTACTTATATCGATGGTTTAGTTTTAGGCTCTGCAGGACTGACAGAGAAGACAGCAAAAGATGAGGGATTTGAGGTAGTGATTGGTAACTTTGAAGGGGTAGATAAACATCCTTCTACTATTCCTGGAGCAAAGAAAATCAAAGTAAAATTAATATTTTCTAAACACTCAGGAATTATTATGGGGGGGCAAGTTTGTGGGGGTATTTCCTGTGGAGAACTAATCAATACTATTGGTGTAGCAATTCAGAAAAGAGTCTCTTTCTCAGAATTAGAAACTCTGCAGATGGCTACTCACCCTTATTTAACTTCTGCTCCTACAATGTATTCTTTAGTTTTAGCTGCTCAGGATGCAGCAAAAAAATTTAAATGAAGATAGGGTTTTTTGAAGTAAAAGATTGGGAGAAAAAAATTTTAAAAAAGAGATTGAAGAATTTTTCCCTTGAGTTTTATCCTTTTGCTCTGGAAGAGAGCAATTGGAAGATAGCTAAGAAATTTAATGTTATATCAGTATTCATTTATTCCAGGATAAATAAAGAGGTAATTTCCTCCCTTCCTTCTTTAAAATTAATTACTACCCGTTCTACTGGCTTTGACCATATTGATTTAAAAGAAGCAAAAAAAAGAAAAATTTCAGTCTGTAATGTTCCTTTTTATGGAGAAAATACGGTTGCTGAGCATACATTTGCTTTAATTTTATCTTTATCCCGAAATGTCCATAAGTCATATTTAAGAACACTGAGAGGCGATTTTTCTATTGAGGGATTAAAAGGTTTTGATTTGAAAGATAAAACTCTAGGAGTTATTGGGGCAGGACATATCGGATTACATGTTATAAGAATTGCTAAAGGATTTGGGATGCAGGTTTTAGCCTTTGATACTCATCAGAATAAATTTTTAGCAGAAGTTTTGGGGTTTAAATATGTAAGTTTAGATGATCTTCTGAGAAATTCTCATATTATTACTCTTCATGTTCCTTATAACAAATTTACACATCACTTAATAAACCGGGAGAATATAAATTTGATTAAGAAAGGAGCAATTCTTATAAATACCTCAAGAGGAGCAGTTGTGGACACTGAAGCCTTAATTGAAGCATTAGATAAAAAAATTTTATCCGGTGTAGGCTTGGATGTTTTAGAGGGAGAGGAATTGATTAAAGAAGAAAAACAACTCCTTTATGATAAAAAGAAGTTAGAAGTACTCGCTAATCTTGTAAAGGGCCATATTCTTTTAAGTAGGGATAATGTTGTCTTTACTCCTCATATAGGTTTTTATAGTCAGGAGGCGCTGGAGAGAATTTTAGAGACCACAGTAGGTAATATTTTCAGGTTTTTAGAAGGTAGACCTCAAAATGTGGTCACCGGATAAATATGAAAAGATAAGTAGACTTCTTAAAGCTCTGGCTCATCCTGTCCGTTTAAAAATTGTGGAGGGACTTTTAAAAGATGAGTGTAATGTATCTCAGATTCAGAAAAAATTAGTTTTGCCCCAGTCTACTATTTCCCAACATCTTAGGATTCTCAAAGATGCAGGAATAATAAAAGGAAGAAGAGAAAGAACAAAGGTTTGCTATAAAGTAGTAAGCACGATAGCAAGAAGAATAATGGGGTTGGGTAAGTAAAAATTTTTTGGTCAATTTATCGTATTATTTATATATAAAGATTTTACGATGATTAACTGGGGCTTTATCCTGATAATAGGAGGGGGGATCTTTTTCTGTTTTTTAAGAATGATAAAAGGACCTACACCTTCTGATAGGGCAGTAGCCTTGGATACTTTATCCACAGTGGTTACTGCTTTTCTGGTACTCTTAGGTTATATCTTTAAACGACACATTTATCTGGATGTATCTTTGGTTTATGCAGTATTAGCATTTGTAGGCTCTGTAGCTATAGCAAGATTTATTGAGAAAGGACTATAGATGATGCAGTTAATTGGTGAGGTAATTACAGGAATTGGGATAGTATTTCTCTTTTTGGGAAGCCTTGGTATATGGCGACTTCCTGATGTGTATAACAGACTCCAGGCAGGAACAAAATGCACTACATTTGGTTCATTCTTTACTGTTATTGGCGTGGGGATAATGGAGCCTCAATGGCTCTTTAAATGTCTAATTATAGCTGTATTTATACTTTTGACTAATCCTATATCTAATCATGCATTGGGAAGGGCATCAAAGAGGATAGGAGTTCCTTTAACTAGTAAAAGCGTGGTGGATAAAAGCGAGGAATTTGAAGATTATAAATGAGAAATCCTAAATCCGAAGCACTAAATACTAAACAAGCACAAATGACCAAAATCCAAAACAGTTTTGGTCATTTGAATTTAGAATTTAGAATTTGTTTAGAATTTAGTGCTTAGAATTTAGAATTTTAAAAGAATGGTGGTTTTTGTTATATTTTTAGTCTTAGCAATGCTTGCAGGAGCAATTTCTGCCTGTGTTTTTAAAGACTTACTGAATGCAGTAATTGCTTCAGGTATAGTGAGTTTGATAGCAGCAGTTTTATTTTATTTTCTTCAGGCTCCTGATGTGGCTATGGCTGAGGCATCTATCGGAGCGGGTTTAGTAACGGCAATATTTGTAATTGCTATAAGGAAAACAGAGAGGAAAGAGTGAGGAAATTTATCAGTTTAATCCTGGTGGGAATTATTGCTTCAGGGATTACTCTGTCTTTACTTAAGATTCCCTTTGGAACTCCAAAAACAAAGGTTGGCAATTATTATTTAAACAGGGGGATAGAGCAAACCGGAGCAGTAAACATAGTTACATCGGTTGTCTTAAATTATAGAGGATTTGATACTCTGGGTGAAGTAACAGTTCTTTTTATTGCCGCCTTAGGATTGGGGATGGTTACTTTAACTTTTAAAAGAGAAAAAAGAGAAATTCAGCCCTCCAGTTTTATCTTATCTGTGGGTTCAAGGTTTTTGTTCCCTTTTATTTTGCTTTTTGGTACTTATATATTTCTACATGGACACCTTAGCCCTGGCGGAGGGTTTCAGGGAGGAGCGATCATAGCTTCAGGGTTTTTACTGATTTATCTGGGTTGCAAGAGAGAGATAAACGAGAAACGGTTCAAGCTGACAGAGTCACTGGCAGGATTGGTATTTTTGATAATTGGACTTATGGGACTTTATTTCAGTGGATATTTTCTCTTTAATTTTTTACCCAAAGGTGTGGCAAATACTCTTTTTAGCGCAGGGATTATTCCCCTAATTTATATTGCTATTGGATTTAAAGTTGGGGCGGAGTTAGCAGGAATTATAAATGATTTGATGGAAGAGAAATAATGAGAAATCCTAAATCCGAAGCACTAAATACTAAACAAGCACAAATGACCAAAATTCAAAATCCAAAACAGTTTTGGTCATTTGAATTTAGGATTTTGGAT
>Ga0190361_1000177_pt1 | contig 26587 bp, 31 predicted proteins | sample 48721845_MG_FD_161273 | JGI IMG/M metagenome (GOLD analysis project Ga0190361, IMG submission 161273) | Hydrothermal vent microbial mat bacterial communities from Southern Trench, Guaymas Basin, Mexico - 4872-18-4-5_MG | ecosystem: Environmental > Aquatic > Marine > Hydrothermal vents >... | reverse complement strand
TAAAGAAGCAGTATGGAATAGGGAAAAAAGGTGAACAACAATGGAGAAAGATGCTTTAGTCGCATATATCTTGTTGCAAATCATGTTTTTCGCGATAGGCGTAGCAGTTGGCGCCGCAATCAGAACAGTTAGAGATAGACGCAAAAGATTGGAGGACAGCGATGTTCGATAAGTTTAAACGTTGGCTCAAAGGTGAATTTGTTTGCGTCAAGTGTGGAGAAACTTGGTATTCCATCGGCAGTTTCGGATTTGGCAAGATGATTTGTCCAAAATGTTACAGAGGAGAAGCGGAGTGGCTCTGGCCAGACATGAACTACTGGCTCAACAGACTGTTGTTTGGAAAAAGGGAGAAGGCGAAAGCCTTTGAGAGATGTTAAGAAGTGGGGAAAACTGTTCTGTCCCTTCTGTGGCAGAGAACTTATCAACTACGAGGTTTGTGTGAATCCCATCATAGATAAGGAAACTGCATGTTGTGTTTGTGAGAAATGCAACCATGCATTTGTTATAATCTACAAAGGAAAAAGAAAGGGAGAAACAAGCTATGTTGTTTGACGAGTTCGCCCCACTTAGAAAATCTTTCATAAAAGAGGAGTTGTTGCGGAGAAATGAAACAAAAATATGTTTGTAAACGTGAATGCGGATATAGATGTGTGGGCACGTTTCTTGGCATCCACCATGCAAAAGGAAGGAGGAAGAATGAAAAGAGGCAAACCCTCTAATCGGGCTATAAAGGCTAGGCTTCTAGAATATAGAGTCAGGCAAACAATCATTTTATTGGAGCAGTTCGGAGCAAAATGCAATCCAGCAGTCAAAATCGACGATAAGACTGGAACGCCATTTATAGCATGCACGATTCAACTGAACAAGAACGATAAACCATTCAAATTCAATTTTCCCTTAACTAAACTCGGAAGAAGATTTGTCAAGGAACTCAGAAGACTAGATAAAAGCTGCTTCTGCGGCACAGTAAAAATGGACGATGTAAAAGCCCTTTTCGTAGCCCTATCAAACATAAAAACCGTCTACAAATATCGAACAAGACTTAGAAAAGCAACAGGACTCGTAAAAGACAAAAAATTAAGAAGCTACCTGATATGGCGACGAATAAGAGCAAAAAAACTAATAGGCGGGGAAAGAGCCTCTGGCTCACACGTTCTACACTCCAACGCTAAAAGCGTTGGTTCTCTTTCATTTTTCTCCAGAGGCTCCCCCTAAGCCCTCGGAGAAAAGGCATCTCGTAGCAGATGCCTCTCCAATAGGGCTGGCTGCTAACAGGTTCCCATTCCACCCGAGAAGGGTGGCTCCCTCATTCAAGTTTCCAGCCCCTCTCGGAAACGCCTCCAAAATCGGATGGCGCCGAAAGGAGGTAAGTATGTGTAAATTAGTTGGGATGATGAACTTGTCCGCTAGGAGAAAAAAGGATGGCCGTATGGGAGATTCTGATACTCCTGAGGAGTGTGTTGTTTGCGGAGACCCAGCCACTACGGAATGTGCCCGTTGCGGAGTTCCATTATGCTCTGTCTGTGCAAATCAATGTCCCGAATGCTTGGAGGATTACTGTGATGAATGCTTTGACTTAGACGTTAACCTCTGCATAAACTGCATAGAACGAAAAATTGATGAGGAGATGATTGGAGACGACTAAAACGTTTCCATGCTTTATCTGCGGACAGCCAACAAACACTTACGTTAGAGACAAAGTAAATAGAACTAAAGTTCCTATGTGTGAGAGGTGCTTCATGGAGTATTATCCGTCTAAAAGAAACAAGCGTAAACTTCACTTCTGGATGTTAATTTATCCAATAATAGAGGAGGCAAGATAAAAAATGCGTAATCCGTGTGGAGATTGTATAAGGGATGAAGAAACCATATTTGTTGAGCAAGAGATGTTGGTGATTTATACAAGTTATGCTGGGGTCGTCTTATTTGTGTTCAAGGGAAGAATGCTGACTGCCAGCGAACATAAAAATTTAAGTTTATTGCAGAAGTTAGCTGCAATCTTGGGCTTGAGTAGCAGGTTTGATTACTGCCCTAAACATAAGCTTTTCTTTGAGAAGTGTGAGTCTGGAAGGGTTGACGAGCTTTGGGTTTGCCCTAAATGTTTCGATGAGAAGGCGAGGGAATTCCTCCTTGAAGAGCGGAGTAATGCCCATTCATAACGAGCAGGACTACTTGCCTTTCAGTTTAGCTTCAATACTTAACGCTGAGTTAGACGAGCTTGTCGTCGTATTGGATAAATGCACAGATAACAGCAAAAACATAATTCTAAATTTTGCTGATAGAGTAAGCTACAAAGTTAGAATTATAGAGCTTACAGAACGCTTTTGGAGATATAGAACCGCCGAACCGTTCAGTTTAGGCTTCAGCAACGCGAAAGGAGAAATAGTTTATAGTCTAGCTGGCGACTGCATTTATGACCCGCGAATTTTTGAAATTGACTGGTCAGACATTGAAGTTGCCAGCTTCCATTACTTCGATTATTGCTTATATGGAACGCTTAAGGAAAAGCTGAAAACTAACTGGTTTAACTTTTACAAATGGTTGAAGAACATCGTGTTTTCCAAGCTGACTAAAAAGCCTAGGCTGTGCGGAATCTATGGATTTAAGAAATATGTGTTTGAAGAAATAGGCATTTCCCGCGATGTCATGTCTGAAGATGTATGGTTTCTTAGACAGGCTAGAAAACGAAAATTCAAGTATAGGTATTTTCCAGACTTCTACAATTTGCATTTGAGGCCTGGAACCCTAAACTTGGAATGGAAGCATTTTATGCAGGGTGAAGCCAGAGTAACGTTGAATTATCCCTTATGGAAGGTGATTGGAAACACCGTTATCACCATGAGACCTAACATTCTTAGAGGATACCTATCAGCAAAAAGAAAGAGGGATTATGGTTGATTTCCTTCGTTATTCCCTGCCATAACGAGGAGAAGCTTCTGCTATACAGTTTAAAACCATTATTGGAGCACTTGAATGACGAAGATGAAGTTGTTTTTGTCATAGATAGATGCACCGACAACACGGAAGCCATAGTAAACTGGTTCAAAAAGAAATGCAAGGCTCAAGTGAAAATCATTCATAAAAACAGCAAATTTGTCTTGAACAAACCCTCTGGGGATGCCTATCTTTACGGAGTGCATTTTGCAAGCGGAGATAGAATCGTGCAGTTAGGAGCCGATGTCGTCGTAAACAAGAAGGTGCTTAATATAATTAGAAACTTCAATAAGACTCCGTTTAAGTTTCAGGTGATTGAGTATAGAAGTCATTTCCGCTATGCCTACCATAAGCTTCTCTCATTTTTTGCTAAAAGCTATTGTCTTGAAGTCTATCAGAAAAGCGAGATGGATAAACTCATTTTTTATGATTTTCCGTCAACTGTTGATGTGTTGTTGCAGAATCTCTCTACGGAAGCTTTAAGCCAATGGCACAAGGTGAATGTTCCAATATTGCATTTAAGAGCCTTTGTAAGAGATAAAACTGAAAGATTTACGGCTGGATTCAAAAGGGCTTTTCGTAGACATTCATTCCTGAAAACCTTGTTGCATAGTGTCTTGTTTGGCAGACCCGAAATTTTGGTTGGATATTTATATTTTAAGTTTAGGGAGGGGAAACTGCGTGAATACTTTAGACGTAGGATGCGGAAAAGTCTTGAGAAAGGATGTGAATGTAGATTTAGAGAAGCCCTTGTTGCTGAACGGCAAGCAGTTCATACTTGCTGATGCCCATTATCTTCCATTCAAGGATAACGCCTTTGAACATTGCACCTGCTTTCATGTTCTAGAGCATGTCGACAATCCCTATAAAGTCTTGAAAGAGCTTATCAGAGTATGCAAACACATCAAGATTAGAGTGCCTCACAGATTCAGCTTTTACGCTAAAAGACCAAAACATAAGCATTACTTTAATGAGTCATGGTTTTATTCAGTATTAAGGAAAATTCCAAACATTTACTTTAACATTTTTACTACAATTGATGACAAAAGAAAAATATGGTATTTTCCATTAGAGGTAAGAGTGGAGATATTTAAGGTGAAATAAGGCAGGTGAAAGCAGTTGAGTCATAGGGGCGGTTTGGGGGTTGGAAGAAAACGTCTTAGAAAGGGCGGAGTTGACTACTGTGTATGCCCTAAATGCGGATATAAAACCCGCCACAAAAGAGGAGTTCCTTGCGTAAAAATGAAATGCCCCCGCTGCGGTTCAACCCTCGTTGGAGCTTGGTGAAGTCAACTACCCACGGCTAAAGCCTGTGGGTTTGCAGGTGAATCACAATGGCTCATCCTAACGTCACCATTCATCCCCGCATTAGGCGGGTTGACAGCCGCCCGTCCAGAGCGAGCCAGCTCGACTCTGGAGAGGTTAAGGGAGGCAACATAGTCAGCGTTATGCTGGAATCCGCATTTAACACAACGGAAGAGGCTTTGACTTCTTCGGTTAGCCTTATCGACATGTCCGCATCTTGGGCAGGTTATGGAAGTATTCTTAGGCGAGACATAGACTACTGGTATCCCTCTTTCAAGAGCCTTGTATTCGATAAAGAATTGAAGCTTTCTAAAAGCCCAGCTGTGGAAGTCTCCGTTCTGGCTTTTCCGATGCTTAGCTCTGTTACGGATTCCAGTCAGCTTCTCCATAACAACTACGTCGCCTTCTTTAAGGATATTCACAAACTGCTTGCTGACTTGATGCAAAATAGTATTAACCCATCTTCTCTCCTTTCCACTCAGCCGTTTCAATCGGCGTTTAGCCGACTTCGTGCCTTTGGATTGGAGAGAGGAGCGGAGCTCCCTAAAATGTCGTCGCCTTCTGAGAATGGCTTTTCCTTTAATTTTAAAACCGTTGGAGGCGACAAGAAGCTTATTCATACCGATGTCAACACCAACAGGGTTACTCCCTTTAGGCTCTGGAACCGCCTTGTTAATTGTAACGTGGAGGAAGAAGGCTTTGTCTCTGTAAACCAAGACTGCGTGGGTAGGCTTAGCGTCTTCAAGAAGTTTTCTCTGATACTCTCCGATGTCAAGCGGGGGCTTCACTCTCTTCTGAACCGTAGAGATAGACGCATAGATACCATCAGGCTTGTAGATAAGTCTAAAAAGCCTCTCATCCAAGTCCATGGAAAGCTTCGTGAACTTAAGCAGTTTGTTTCGCCTTTGCTTGTAGGCTTTAGCAACTCTGTCTCTCGCCCTTATGGCGAGGTTTGCTGGAAGGTTAAACTTCCTGCGGGTTTCACGGTAAACCATGTGATGGAGAGCAACGGGATTGAACACTCGCCTTTCAAAGGCTACCTTAGAAATATAGTTGCAAGCGTCACGGAAAGCCTTGACAGTATCAAGCAACTTCTCAAAGTCTTCCGCGGACGGCTTAAGATTACAGACAACGGTCTTAGAGAGCTCCATTTCAAAATGGCATATATGCAATTCAAGTATTTAAGTCTTAAACCTCAATTCCTCCCATGGCTAAAGCTCATGGGGTTCCTTGAGGTGATTTGATGAGTTCGCTTGATTCATTCTTCAAAAATGAAGAAAGGCGAAAGAAGGAAGAAAAGCCTAGACAAGAAAAACGGAACAAAAACGCAGATGTGAAGCAAAAACCTAGAAAAAGCCTGTTGCTTCAAGGAAAAATAGTGGTTTTCTGCCCTAAGCTCGGAGAGGAAGTTTCCGCCAAGCGATACTGCCTCAACTGCGAACACTTCAGCCACGTAAGCTTTGAAGGAAGATTCACCGCATGGATAGCCTGCAACTACAATTATAAAGGAAAACCGTAAAGTCTTTACGGTTAAGCTTTTTTACCAAATATGAATGTTTATCATTAATGATGATGAAAAAACCCTATTTCAGACACTTCATAATTAAGACACTTGCAACATACTTTATCTTGCTTGTTGCATACTTTATAGTCTGGTCATTAATTTTTTCGGGCGTGATTCCTCTAACTTTCGGCCAATCTAAATCATCAACTTTGAGTTCAACCACTACAAATCAGCCCTTACATTTTCAGACATCTGTGGACGTGAAAATTTTTCGTTACGGCTTTATACCTGTATACTGGAGCAAAATCGGAGACCTCACTACATATCACCAAATATTTTTTGCAGTAACAACATTTGGACTTGTCTTTTTTTCCATTCTTAAATATAAACGAACCGCTGGTTTTCCCAAGCAAAAAATACTTAAGCCAAAATCTGCAATACCTACCATTCACGGAGACGGAAAAATGCCCAAAACAAAGAAAAACCGATTTTACTCACGAATAATCCTCACAGTGTGGGCTTTCATAGGCTTCTCATGGTTCATTATATACCAGCTCTTGCCAGCTCTTCCGTTCGAAACAAGCCTAATCGTAGTTGAGTTCATGAACTTCTTCATGTGGATTCTTTTCTTCATAACTGCCGCATATTTACTCTTACCCTATCTGAAAAACATATACTATAAAATATGGGAAGAAGGAGGTGAAAAAACTGAATAAAAACCTCAAAACCATACTCATAGCAGTTGGCTTGATAGCCTCAATAATGGGAGCCTATACCCTCGGTTTCTATAGCGGTCAAACCTTCGGAGTGTATCAAGAAGTCAAGCACCCACACATAGTAAACGTTATAATATGGAGAAGCGGCGTAGTAATCTACAACTATACAACCCACAACATACTCACGACAATCGGAGCAAAGCACGCCCGCAACATCTTCGGCTTCGACAACGAAACTGCAAGACAAGTAATTTACATTTCCCTATCCAGCGACACATCCCCAGACAAGTCATGGACAAAACTGCCGAATGAAATCACCGATGGCGGGCTTGCCAGAACATCCGGAACCCCAACCGTAATAAATGCAACCGCCTTTCAAGTAGTTGCATCATGGACAGCTACAGGCTCCTACACAATAAGTTGCACGGGCATTCACTGGGACGGAACGGCTGGAAGCGACGGAAACCTCTTCGCAGTAGCAGAAATCCCGACAGCCAACGTAATCAGCGGAGACAACATCCAAGTAACATGGACAATCAACACGCCAGACGGCTAAACAACGCCTAAAGGGGAGCCACAAGTGAACAAAAAAATAATCCTACTCCTAATTCTCATTATATTTGCTAGTCAATTCGCTGTTTTAAATGTGAAAGCTCAGGAATCGGGTTTAATTCCGCCAGAGGAACTTCTGCAAGAAGGAGTCCCCATCGTCCAGCAGAAAGGCAATTTAGCCGTAACTTGGATTCTTGTAAAGCAAGCTCCCTTCATCTTAAACATCAGCATCCAAAATCTGATTCGAAAGAAGACAAGACAAATAAACCTTACAGCCATAATTGATAATTGTAGCTTCTCAATAGACAAGTTGCGAGTTGAAGCATTTTATGAATGGAAAAATGTAAGCTATACTGTGCAAGTTCCAGATTACGGAACGGTTTTGATGAACTACACTTTTGTAGATGTGCAGAACATCACTCAGCTTAGTCCGCCAGTAAATGTTACGATGGGCAATCCTAACGGTCCAAACTACGCTGAAGTCATAACTTCAAACGAAACTGTTATCATAGGCTACTCTAACTATGTGGAAGCACGCAACGGAATATGGAATGCAATCTTCTATTGGGAAGCATTAGGTGTTGTAGGCTACCATAATGAAACCAGATATAGGATGGACTGGAAGCCCTGCAAGATGCAGATGATAAAGAGGGCTGCTAAAGAGTTTAGGGCTAACATGGGGCTTATCAAGCTTCCGCCTTATGGCTCAAAGCCTAAAGACGGCACTTATAACGGCACAAAATGGTTCCGCCTCATATTTAAAACTCCTATGAGCCTCCATGTTAAAGGCAGAGTTGCACTTGACATAGACGGGTTCGCTTTCGACCCTTGGTTTGACAGTTCATGGCAATACCGTAAAAGCCACGAGATAGTCGGCTCAACCGCTGGAGCCGTAACAGATTATCAGATTAGAATAACCGTGCATTATGGAAGCGGGACTGACAGCGGGGAAGACGTTTATGTAGGAACCAAGTGCAGGGCTGACTTTGGAGATATCCGCTTCACAAAGGCTGACGGCGAGACGCTACTTGACTACTGGCTTGAAAATGAAGAGACGGCTGAGGCAGACGGCTACGGCGTTTTCTGGGTTGAAGTGGACAGCATTCCAGCCAGTCCAGACACCACGACAATCTACATTTACTACGGAAATCCAAGTGCTACGACGACAAGCAACGGAGACGACACATTCCTCTTTTTTGACCACTTTGAAGGAACAAGTCTTGACTTAACTAAGTGGATTGTGAGACAAGGCGACGTTTCCGTTGCTAACAGTGAGTTGAAACTGACGGGTGGAGAGGCGACACGCGGAGAAATAGACAGCCTCACAGCCTTTTCTATAGGTGCGGCTTTGCATACAAGGGTGCGGTGGTCTACTGTGCAAGCGTATAACCAGCACTTCTGCAGCATGAGAAAAAGCAACGATTGGAATTATAGGGGCGGCGACCTATTTGGTGATAAGTATGATAACAGGGTTTGGTTTTACGTTATGGACGCAGGCTCCTATTCCCACACCTATTATGAACCAATATCGACGCCTACATCCTATCATATATATAAGGTTACCTGGAGAAGTGGCGAGTCGAAAGCCTATCAGGATGATACACTTTTAGCTACGCTCACCACTAACGTTCCCACGGTCGAACAAGTCGTCGTGTTCCAAGAGGGAATTGCGTCAGGACAAGACGTTTACGTGGACTGGGTTTTCGTCCGCAAGTATGTTGACCCTGAACCGTCGCATGGCGCTTGGGGAAGCGAAGAATCAGCTCTGATTCAAAGAAATGCCAATCAAGATTTAATAATAAATGCTGTTCCCAGCAGAGAAACATCATACTACAGAACGGTTTCACATCAGCTTAGCATTCTTGCTGTTGCAACAAGATTAAGTGGTTTTGCACGAACTGTAACCCAAATAATTCAATTCGTTACTTCTGCTTTGAAAACTATATTTATGTTCAGAACTGCTAATCAACAACTTACAATTTTAACTGGTGTTTCAAGACAATTCGCTTATAATCGTCCTGTATCTCAACCATTAAACGTTTTAATGTCTGTGACTCGATTCGGCTCTTATCATCGTGATGCTTACCAGAGATTATCACTTTTGATTTCTGCTTCTCGGCAAACAGCCTACAGTAGAGTTACAAATCAACAGCTTAAAATCATAACTGAAAGTGCCCGCTACTCATTATATTCTAGGTCAGCTCTTCAACCACTTACTATACTTACTGAAACAACATCTGCAAAAGTAATTATCCGCCAAGCTTCTCAAACATTAACAATTCTTACGGATGTAGCTAGGCAAATATCTCTTTCAAGAACTGTCTCTCAAACTCTCAGAATACTTGTAACTGCGACAAGGCAAGCGTCATATCACCGAACAGCCGACTTAATCCTTAGAATTCAAACTGCATATTCCATGAAATTCATCGTTTACATAGAAAAACCCGTGCCCACTCCCACACCAGCTCCCGCTACAGTGTTGCCGCAAGTTAGGCTTGACGCTATAATCCAAACAGCCCACATTATAAATACATGGTGGACTAGAGCATTCACCATCGAGGTGCTTGTAATCAACAAGGGCACAATAGCTTCAGACGTAACATTCGAATACCAGCTCTTAGACAGCAACAACCAAATTGTAGCGAAGGGAACCCAAACTGTATTTATATCTGGGCTGGACAAGAAAACAGTCTACGTGCAAATACCTAAACCGCCAGACGGAAACTACACAATGATTGTTCGAACACTTCAACCCGTCAGAGTTGAAGCACGAAGCACAATAACGGTTGAAACTCCATTTTACGGAAGGCTAAGCCTCACAATACTTCTCCTCCTCTTATTCATAGCAGTAATGGCTTATGCCATTAAAAGGAAAAGGTAATTCTATTCGGGAACATTCTAACCGTAAAGCCTTCACGGTTAAGCTTTTTTACCAAATATGAATGTTTATCATTAGGGAACAGAAATGAAAAGGCTAATCTGCCTAGCAGTATTCATAATGCTGTTTTCGGCGGCTTTTATAGGCATAGCAGACGCTTCAACTTCAACTCAGCCCGCAGGATACATAGCTTTAAAGGCTGTCGGAGTTCCAGCTGGCACTCCTGCTGACACTCAGTTAAGCTGGACTTTCAATGGGTTCGTTACAAACGCAACGTATTCCTCTCCTACATGCATGGTTAACATAACGCAGGTTTTGGCGGCTGACGCAAACAAGACAGCTTACGCCGAGTCAATTTCTACCCCGCTTAACAAAACCTACGCCGACGACAACGACTACTATCTTGTAGATGCTACAAACTCGACTCCGACTGGGCCTTTCTACATAGACTTCTCGCTTAATGTAACCTTAAGCAACCACTACATAACGAATGCTTCATGGATTACAGACGCTTGGGTAACAATCTATGGAAACGTATCTGCACTCTGCGACACCGCAGCCGACCTTTACATATACAACTTTACTGGCGGAACATGGAAATGGCTTGGACACTACCTAAACCATACAACGCCTCATTCAGCTGGCTATCATATAGGGGCACTCTCAAACTTTAACACGTTCTATATTGATACTGCACACAGCAACACGGTCATGTTCAGAATCTACTGCAACGACTCAGACACAGACTTCACCTTAACAATAGACTACTTCAAAGTAGACATTACATATAGCCTTCCAATATCCGTTGAAGGCTGGTCTGCAACCGACGATGAAATTCAATATGGAAACATGATGGTTTTCAGCCATACTGAAACATTCAATCTTACAGCTCCCTCTGGAATTACAAGCCACAACTTTACAGTATACTATGTAACTCCAAACTACAATTTAATAGCCGACATTGGACATAGCGTTTCAGCCACAGTTTCTGGAAGCACAGTTTCCGTAGCCTCTCCAATAGCCTTCAACGTCACAAACCTAGTTGAAAACCAGACTGAACTCAACATGTATCTGCCTCTGGTCTACCTGTGCGGAGCACCTTCAGGCGTAACCGTCTCCTCAATCAGCTTTCAAGGAGGAATCAACAAGCTAACCTTTACAGCGTCTGGAACAGGAACAAAAACCTTCAGAATTAGAATAAGAAAACAGCCGGCAGGAATCTACGTTGACCATCAACAGCTACCCACAGGAAACTACACATGGACAAACGGCATATTAACAATGAACATAACCCTATCAACCCACACAATAGAAATCTACGAATTCGTCGAACAAGAAGAAGAGGAAGAGGCTGCGCCTCCAGCTCCAGCACCAACCCCCACGCCTATACCCTCACCCACAGAACTAATCACAGAACCCTCCTACATGATACCAATGATAATCTTCATAATAATAGTCCTAGCCGGCGCAGCATACGCCCTCATCAAAAAACACTAAACACAAGCCGCCAAATTCCCCCCTCTTTAAAATAGTTAGAAGTCAGCCTATATAGAAAGCTTTAAATTCCCACTTCTCCCACTAAATAATATGCCTCCGCGACGAGCTAGGACTAAATAGGAGGTTGTGGAATGGGTGAGCGTTGTCAAAATCCCTTTCTTCAAATGCACAAGCAACAACCCAACCGACATATACGCCATCATCCGACACAACGGAAAAGACCATCCAATATGCCACGAATGCTGGAACAAAATAGCCAAAAGCAACATACAATGGTAAAAATCTAACATGAAATGTAGACCTTCTCCGATGTTAAATAATAGATGTTCTTTTATTTTCTCATTTTCAGTCTCTAATATTTTCGAACTACGATTGAGAACCTATGGAAAAATTTAAATGTTTTTTATAGGTATGAGATGTATTGGAGAATGTTCTCCAAGTGGTTCGAATGCACTCGGGTATTGAAGAAAGAATAGAAAAATTAGAATCTTTCATGAATTGGGCTAAACCGCTGCTAGAAGAGGTTGCTAAGGTATTGGAGCTTTCAAGACCAAGAGTCAATCCTGCAAGATTTTGCTCTGATGAGTTGGATTTTAAAATAATTAATTACTTAATTGAATGCAAAGCTGCGGGCACTACTGAGATAGCCGCCGCCTTAGGTTTGCCAGACCCAAAATTGAAGAGCAGACATCTTGTCGGTAAAAGATTACAGAGATTAGCTAATAGAAGTTCAAGGGAAGGGTGGCATATTCTTGAGTTTCATCCAGAGAGAAAAGAAGGAAAGTTTAGGGCGTGGTGGATAGATATTAGCCAAATTGATGTTGAGGCATTTAAGAAATCATTAATGTCAAAGGGATTAGCATGAAAGCAATGTGGACTTCGACTTTTGCTAAGAAAATTGGTTTTAAGAATGCAAGAGAAAAAGGATTCTGGAAGACTCTAAACTATCTAGAGAAAATTGGGGCTATTAAAATAGAGCAAAGCGGATTTAGGTCAGACAGTAACCGCCATAAAAAATTAGTTGTTATAAAACAGCCTAACCTTGTTTTTAATTATTTGAAAATCCAGTTTGATGAAGGTAAGCTAAGAATGGACTCAATTAAACCTAAAAGTTCAGATAAACTTCAAGAAAAAAATTCAGTGGAGTCTCAGAAAACTTCGGATGACAAAAAGGCTAAAGAGAAAAATGAAATTTTTGATTTTGTTGGTTTCGTTGTGAAGGTGCTAATGGAAATACCAGAGGAAATCCCTGTTGATGAAGTTTTTGTGGATAGGCTCTACGACTTCGTTCTAAATGAATACTACCTAACAGATAGAATAAAATCAACATCTCCAAAGGCGATAGCCGACAGTTTTCTTGAAGAAATAAAGTGGGCTTCAAAAGAAATTAAAAATAGACAAAGAAACAATTAATGAGGGAGGGCTTGAGTGTGGGTCTTGAGGTTTTGGTTTCGGTTGCTTGCCGTAGGCGTGTGGGAGACGATGTTTTAGAGCAGCTTTTGTCTGATGAACGTGCTAGGCGTCTTCATTATTATCTGCGTAGGCTTAAGGGCAGAGTTAAGCGGATAAGCGATGTTATTGACCCTTCATTTGCAGAGTCTAAGTCGCCTTGGCTTGACGAGGCTGAGCTTGCCGAGCTTGTTAAGAGGCTGTATGGAATGAGCCGTGCAAAGCTTGAGCAACTTTTTAACCAGCTTGTTATAGACCTGCAAATGGTTATGCAGACGGTTCTTAACGTTGACCCCGTCGTTGACATGGAAACCAACTTGACGGAGAACCTTGGCAAGGTTTACCGCGACATGGTTGATTCTGTTGAAAAAATGTATGAGTGCCTCAAAAAAATTGAAGCCTCCAACTTTCCAGACGAAGTGCTTGACTCCGCCGCTGAACTCCGCCAAATTTGGGGGCAGCTTAAACTTAAGCTTTCCCACCTGATTGTTTCTCCTCTTGAAGGCGTATTAAGAGAGCTGGCGAGAGAGGAAGCCCTAAAAAGAATAAGTCTATTAGTATATGCGAGGAGATAAGCCATGTCGAGAAGATTCAGCATGGAGCTTCCAGAAGAAACACGGCTGGAAAGAATTTCTGCCCTTAGAGGATTCGACAAGGCAATATATGGCTACGCCAAAACTTTAGCTGCAACCGCAGGCTTCTCCATTAAGCCTCCGCCTCCAAGAAAAACCGTGAAGTCCATAGACCTAGTATACCAATATCTTAAAAGCGTAAATGCCAGAGACTTCGAGTCTGGAAAGGGAAGCAAAGAAATCGCCAAGCAGCTTGGACTCAGCACTTCTATGGTGAGCCAATGCCTCAGCCGTCTAGTTGAGAAGGGCTTGGTGAAATCTGAGCAACGCGGAAGAAGAATACGTTACTATCTGCCGTAAATGGCTAACCATAAAATCTTAACGGTTAAATTTTTTTATATCAAACTATACAGGACAAGAGGGAGAATATAATGTCAAGGCTATTTGGAGTTGGAGTGGCTCTAATTGCCATAGGGATTCTCCTGATAATTTCAGCATATATGCCTCTAGAAACAATTAGGATTAGGCTTGGCGGACAAAAAAAAGTCATGCATGGTCAAACCCTAACCTTCACGGCAACAATAGATGTTCCATGCAGAATAGACGACCTAGAACCAGCCCCGGGAACAAGAACATTTGTTTTAGGCACTATAGCCGGCAAAGTAAGCACCTACGGGCAAATAACTGTAACATGGAATATAAAAAAAGGACAAGTTCTTGAACGGAAAGATGTTCCTAAAACAGTAATATGCACAATTTCATTTATTGCATGGAAAGGAGAATATTGGGGAGACGAAGCTGGAGAACCCTCTCCTAATTCGGGGATATGGGTATATCCCGAAGTGTGGTATACTCCAACAGTAACTACTGCGCCTGAGCCAACTCCGCCTCAACAGCAAACAGAAACATTAACCCCAACCTCAGAAGAAACCTACATTCCGCCTGAAGAGCCAATGCCTGTTCCGCCTGAAGAGCCAGTTGAACCTGCCCCTCCAGAGGGAGTCACTACAGAACATGTTATGCCTCAAACAGCAATCATAGGCATAATCCTAACAATGGCTGGAGCAATAATAACCCTTACAAGCAAAAGAAAACTGTAGAATGACTCATGGAGGAGTCTAATGAAGCTAAAACACTTCATTCTATTATGCACGCTGACAGCGTTGTTCCTGATGGCTCTTCCATCCGTTAGCGTTGGCTATTTCGTTTGGCTTGACAGTTTACGTGAACGGTTCGCGGTTGCCGCCTACTCTTTGGCTGAGAGCCTAGGCGCTTCTGGAATGACGCTTGACGGCTCCATAGTAACTCTTTCCAACGGAGAAAAAGTGGACGTTGCATTCACCTGCATAGACTTTATATCCGTCATTTTCGTAGCGTTGTCCGCTACAGTTTCAATAGTGCTTGTTTTAACGCTGAAAGACCACAAACTTACAAAACTTGGATTAGCCACAATACTGCTTTCAACATTCATCATTGGAATAGCCATAAACACCATAAGGATAGGAGTAACCCTCTACCTTGCAAACAGCTACTATCCCTCACTTGTAAAATCCGCCGGATGGCAAACCTTCCACGACAGCGTAGCATTCTTCATATACACGCTCTACATCACATTCTGCACATTTCTAGCATACATCTTTAGTAAACCATAAGACTTTTTCGGTTAAACTTATACAATCAATTAGCAACATTTCAATAGGTCAAATTGCGCGGCTTCAACAGATTCCGCTATGCTATACTTCCCATTCTGCTAGTTCTGTTTCTGCTTCCAGCCTTGCCAAGTTTTGGAAGTGTAGAGGCTCAAACAGCCACCAGTAGCCCGTCTACAGTAGCTTCTCTCGCTGGGCCGCCAATCCAATTCACGGAAACATCAGATTATATAAGGCTTAACTCTACCTTATTCACAGTTGAGTTCTATAAGGGAACGGCTGGTTACAATATAATTTATGACAAACTCGGAAACGTTCTTGTCTATAACGACCGCATAGTGTTGGAATATTGGACAGGAAAACAATGGAAACAGAGGGGCACGCCTACAGGCATTAGCTGGGTTGAAATTGACGATTACTGGTATAATGTTACCCGCCACTACACGGATTATCTTGGCACTGAATATAATATAACCTATATGGTTAGAAGCGACACATCTATTAAGATTGCTATAAGCCTTAAGTCTGGGCAAACCGACACTTATCGTTTAGCATGGCATCCAAGCGGCATCACCAAGCTATCTTACTCCTACGATGAAGCCGTTTTTGAGAAAACGGGTTCACTAACTAAATATAGAGTTGTTTTTGGAGAGAAAAGCATAGATTATGAGTGGATAGGTTTCGACTGGAGCGACGTAATTTATAGTTTTGGCAATATTACCGAAGTTACTGTTGAAGACGTTGCCAACGGAAAGAAGGCTAACATCTACTTCAATATTGGAAAGATTAAAGCTGGAGAAACAGTTGAAATAGACCCCAGTATTGTGGGGACAAGCACAGCTGTAACTGCAACCGCTTACGGTTTTCAACGTAAAGCATTCTACGCTGACGGGCTGTTCTGGGTTTTCTATTCTGATGGCACAAACATGGTTTACCGAACAAGTTCTGATGGCAGTTCATGGAGTGCTGCAACAGCCGTCCGCTCAGCTGCGAATGGTAGAATGTTTTCCATTTGGTTTGATGGCACATACTTGCATTATGCTTATTGTGGCGACTTCACAGCTCTTTACTATCGTAGAGGTTCGCCGAATTCTGATGGAACAATTACTTGGAGTGCACCGGAACAAACTGTTTCAACATCGTATAATCAAGCCCATTACCCTTTTGTTTCTGTCGACACAAATGGCTATGTTTGGATAGGATATTGTGACTATACTGGCTCTGCGTATGTGCCATATGTCATAAAAAGCAGTACTACTGATGGTACTTGGACAACAGCTTCAGGCTTTCCCTATCAGCTTTCAACATCAAGTGATTATTGGAGAGTTTCCCCAATTCCCATAACAAACGGGAAAATGGTTGTAATTTATGCTGGTCAATACATAACTGTTCGAGCAAGACGTTGGGACGGTTCAAGTTGGGGAGCCGAAAGACAAACTGCATCGGCAATCTATTTTGAACTGTATTATTCGGCGGTTGCTCAAGGAGATGACGTTCATCTTGTCTTCCTTAAAGATGTTACATATGATATTGTGTATGTTAAGTACAGCTATGCTTCAGATAGTTTCGGCAGTGAAAAGACAATAATAGCTGGTGCAACAGATTATTCTTCACCAGTTTTAAGCCTTACTAATAATGGTGTCCTTTACTGTTTCTGGGCAACTAAAACGACCGGCACCCCTTCAGGAGCTACTGCAAACCACATTTACTATCAGACAAGCTCAGACGGAGGAAGCACATGGAGTAACCCTGTAGACTGGATTGACGAGAGCTCAGAGGTTCTGTCGTCAGCTAACAGACTTACATGTTTCTACAAGCAATACGGTGACTACATAGGCTTACTCTACATGACTAAAACCTCAAGCCCCTACAACATGAAGTTTGCATATATATTTAACCATCCTCCTAATGCACCTATACTTGATACTCCAGCTATTAATGTTCGTTTTGACCCTTCAGCATCAGTAACTTTCACTTGGACGTTTAGTGACCCGGATACTGGAGACAGTCAATCAGCATTTCAATTCCAGCTTGATGATAACTCTGATTTCAGCTCTCCAATAATTGACACTGGGAAGGTTTCAAGCGGAACCTTAAGCACCACTCAATCGCTTCCCAACACTGTTGGCTTATACTATTGGAGGGTTAAAACATGGGATTCCAGCGATGCGGAAGGAGCGTGGAGCAGCGGAAGAGCCATAATCGTGGACAGAGTGCAAATTACACTTTCAGTTTCCGATAGCAGAATAGACGTTGGCGAAACAATGTCTTGGAGCTACACGGCAACCTACTCCTATGACGGAGCCGATGCAACTCCATATATAACAGTTACTCTAAACGACACAACCACCAAGACCTCAGTAGGAAAATGGGCATTTACAGTATCCAGCATAACAGAATCTCAATACGGCTTAACTGTTTTCGACGCAAACACCGTAGAATGCATTTGGGATAGAGTTCAGATTACGCTTACTCCAGACGATACTCGAATAAATGTTGGAAGCACAGGCTCCTACAGTTTCACCGCAACCTACGAATATGATGGCGCTGATGTATCCTCATTCATTACAATCAACCTGAACGACACCTTAACCAAGAGTGCAGTAGGCAAGTATGGCTACACGGTCTCTTCAATAACTGAAAGCCAGTATGGGCTTACAGGCTTCACCAGCAACAGCTTCTACATAATCTTCGATAAACTAATGGTAACTCTGTCCATAGCTGACTCAAGAATAAATGTCGGCGATACCGCTTCAATAAGCTACACAGTCACAAGACAATACGATGATTCAGTTTCAGATGCAACCGTAACTCTAAACGACACCTTAACCAAGAATACGGTTGGTAAGTGGGCTTTTACGGCTGAAAGCGTTTCAGGCGACGAATACGGAATCACAGTTTTCGACTCGAACATTGTCACATGCATTTGGGATAGAGTTAACATTAACGTTTTCCAAGTGGCCGACCCATCAATCAAAGTTGGGGAAGAAGCCCAATTTGTGGTTGGCGGAGTCTACGAATATGATGGAACCGTTTGGAGCGGAACCTACACTCTAAACGATACGTTAACCCACTCAAACATTGGAAAATATGTATACCGCATCGCCTCCATAACCGACAGCATCTACGGCTTAACCGCATTCAACCAGACCGCCCCTGACGTTTACGTCCTAGTCGGCTTTAATAGCCTAAGCCTCTACCAGACAAATGAGCAATACAAATCTGAAGGCAAACCCTACATCCAAAACACAACCGACATAATTACATCTCTAAGCTATTCGCCGGCAAAACTAACATTCAATGTAGATGAAATCGCCGAAGGAGAAGCCTCAATAACCATAGTTAAAGGAATAGGAAAAGCACCTCAAAACCTCTACATAGACGGCTTAACTGCCCCCTCAAAAAACACTAGAGACGAATTTGACAGTTACGGCGCAAAATGCTGGTATTACGACAGCACAAACGACCTGATATACGTCAAGACCTACGGAAGCAAAATAGAAATCCTATGGAAAGGATACACGCCTCCGCCTCCCTCTCCGCCTGGAGGAGTCCCGTCAGCCCCTCCAGCAATGTATGGCCTAGTTGTAACTGTAACAAGCATGGGCGAGCCAGCACCCGACCTGAAAGTTGAAGTTTACTCTGATTCGCGGCTTGTTGCGTCTGGAACCACAAATGCTAACGGAATCTACAGCGTAAGCCTAAATCCAGGAACATATACTGTAGTAGTATACTTGGATGGAGAAAAAATAACTGAAACCGTAACTCTCGACAAGACAAAAACACTGTCAATAACCGTACCAGCCGCCCCAACCATAGAAATTACCGGCTTCATACAATTAGCCGCATTATTAACCGTAATTCTGATAATACTTACAGTAGCCGCAAGATTCATAAGAAAAGAATAAAATATAAAAATGTGAAGGGCAATGCTGAACCCTCAAGGATTAGTGGCTCTAATAGTTTTGGGAATGGTAGGCTTCATGCTTCTGCTCAGCAAGCTATTAACTAAGCTATGGCTTTACGCCCTCCTTTTAAGTCCTTCATGGGGCATATCACTATATAACATGGTTCAGGCGATGGCTAATGGAGAAACTGTCGACGCTATTCTTTTAAATCATGTCGCAGGTCTAATATTCTTTCTTGCGCCTATAGATGAATACTTGATAACCGACCCAACCCTATGTGTTTACGGCGCGATTCTGCTAGGCATCTGGGCCTACATAATATTTGTTTCGTGCAAGAGTTTGCTTGGAAACTGGATGCTCCCAATAGCCCCCCTCATTTTCTGGCTGTTCGGAAAAGGCTTACCTAACACCATGAATGCAATGTCAAGTTTCCTTCCAAGTTGGCTACTCGCCCTCAGCGGGCTTCCCTTAATCCTTTTAATATGCATTTCAATTGGGGTTGTCCTGTATCTTGCAAAGCGGAGAAGGTGAAAACTTAGACTTGAAAATAGTAGAGTATCTTCTTCGCAATAGCAGAAAAACCGCGCCGCAAATAGCTAAGGCTGTTGGAAAGCCAATCTCGACAGTAGAGTATAGACTGAAAAATCTGGTTGAAAGAGGAGTTCTCCTAGTTGAAATCCCCAAATCTTCAGGCGTAAGAAAATACGGCAGAAAATACTACATAAATCCAGCTGTTAAACCTAAAACTAAAAGAACAACATTTCTAATGCTACTGTCAGCAGGACTAGCCATAAGCGGACTCATGTTAATCCCATCTTCCCCCCTCGCATCCTCACTTCTACTTGCGCCTTCAAGCCTAATAGGGGTAGCCTACACGATTAAAAAATACCATAGAGAGCAAACAAACCAAGCGAAAATAATCCTTGGAATAAGAGCTTTTTTGTAGGCTTTATATATTCAAAAAATGCAAGAATCCGAAAAATTCGGAATAATTATCTATATATAGCATTACCAGTCAATACTATAACGAAACAATAAAAAGGAGGATAGGAAAAAATGGCTGAAGTCTGGTATGACAAGAGGCTGTTGGGCACCTTAGTAATCGCCATTCTAGTGGCTGCCCTAATATTCTATGGAATTCCATACATTCAGCAACTGATGGTGGTTCCAGAAGAAAAGCTTCCCTACCTCTATACTGAAGACTTAACAGTAGGATTCAAAGTTATGGACGATACTTCATCCTCGCTGTTAACTTCAGACATAAGCCCAAAATTCTACGTGGCTGGAACCAACCCGTTCGACTATGTATTCACGGAAAGCGCTTTAAGCGTTGGAACCTACGATTCTCAGGAAGGCGAATGGGTAGCCGTGCTTGACGCCGGAAGCTACGTTCTCCTAGTAACAGACGAAGCCGCAACTAAAACAAAATACCCAGTAAAGGTAACCGTCACAGTTCCCGGGACAAACGATGAAGACATGGAAGTCAAACTCAACCCATACATGGTTCACATGATTCAGAGAGCCACTCCAAGCATTTCAACTTCAATCTACGCCTACAACGAGACAAGCGGAGCCTACGACATAGACGAGTCAAGCACAGGAGTAAACGTTACAGCCTACAGCAAATGGCTAGTTGAAGCACGCATATCCGTAGCAGGACTAAACAAGAAAATCCTCGCCGGAAGAATTTACATCACACAATATACTGGAATCTCCGCCGCCAAAGCCTACGTTGACGGCATTCAGGTAGGAGTATACCTCGACGACGACAGCAGCGACGACGGCATGAGCGGCTACTACCTCGAATTCCCAGACTGGCAGGCTGGAACCCACCTAGTGCAAATCTACCTGCAAAAGACAGGCTCTCCATCAGCCGGAACAATAACATTAACGCTGTTCGAATACTACGACTGCTTATGTTCTGACCTCAGATTCTGGCAGCCGGAGACAGCGTCTATTAGCGTAGTTACTTAAGGCAGGGGTGCCCGATGACTGACAAGGAACTCTTCACGAAATTGTGGTTTGATGGTGCTACGTATGAGAAAATTGCTAGTGTACTTCATGTTCCAATTGGAAGCGTAAATTACTATCGAAAGCTCTTTAATCTGCCAAACAGGCTCAACCCTCTGACAAATGAGGAATTGGAGTTTATCAAGCAAAACCTTGGCAAAATGACGCTTCGGGAAATTGCAGGAAGACTGAACAGAACATACGCGCAAGTTCAATCAACAGTCCACAGAAAACTAGGAGGAATAAGAGACAAACAATCAACACCAATAAGCATACCACAACTGGATTCCTTCGAGGCTGGAGAAATATTTGGACTAATTATGAGCGATGGATGCATCAACTCCTCAAACGGAAGCATTTCATTCTACTCCAAAGACTACGAATTAGTAGAACACTTCTGCTGTCTATGCGAAACCATGCTTAAGCGAAACCCAAGCGTTAAAAGGAGAAATAACCTATATGTCGCTACGCTATACTCGAAGGACTTCGCTAACTACATGAAGACAGTAAATTGGGAACAAATAAAGGAAGCCGCCAAACCATTTGTACGCGGCTTTCTCAGAGGATTCTTCGATGGAGACGGCGGCGTTATATGCCACTGGGACGAAATACGCCACCAACTGCGTGGAGAAGTATATGTATGCCAAAACAACTTGGATACAATACGCAATTTGAAGTCCATGCTACACAAAATCGGAATCGCCAAACCAAAAATTGCAAAGGAAACAAAAACAACGAATTTGGTCGACAGACCAACCACCGAGTACAGGATAAAAATATTCTCGACAGCAGACCTGCTACGCTTCTGCTATGAGGTTGGCTTCTCACTAAAAAGGAAAATGAGCAGGCTAAAGGATATACTTACATACCGATTATTGCTTTCGCCCAAATATAAACACCTTCCAAGCCAATATCATAAGGCAATCGAACTTCACAAGCAAGGTTACCCATTAAAAACAATTTGGAAGCTAATCAATGTAAAATATAACACGCTAAAGGGTTGGCTATACAAGAATGTGATTCCATACTCGGTGAGGGAGGGCGTCCCTGAAGAACTGGCAGTCAAATTCATCCGTGAAGTCTCCGGTTGCCAGAAGGGGAAATGGTGGACTGACCAGACGGCAAGCGTCAGTGTCGTAACCTAAACTGGGGGCTAAGACAATGTGGCTGATAATCCTTATATTGGCGGTGCTATTCGGCTATCAGCTAGCCAAGAAAGAAGAAATCAGCCTCGTCAGCTGGATAATTGCCTTTCTAGCCGCCCTAATCATTGGCTGGATATTCGGCTTAATCCTTACATCAATACTGCCAAGCCTATCAGCATTCACGCTGTCCGCCGACGTCCAGCTAACCGGCTACATAATTCTAGACATTATAGGACTTATAATTGGACTTGTAGCCGCAAAGGCTGAAGAAGCCGTAATAAAATAGCCATATAAGGTGCCCACCCAATAACAAACCCCCTTTTTTTGGGAATACCCTAAATATTTTGCGGTTAAAGTTAAATTATAGCTCAAATAGAATGAAAGGAGGGGGAGTCCCCAAACTTGGAAAAGAAAAAGCTCCTAATCGTAATGCTCATAACATTCACAATAGTGGTTGCCGCCTTACAGTTTCCGCTCCGCCCCTTCACAGTTATCAGCGTTTCTAAAGATGTTTGGATTGAGCCTGAAGGCATAGATGACCCCTCAACAGAAGAGGTTGAAGGCTACTATTGGATTGTATCTGCGAAAGTTGACTCCACAGAGGAAATAGGCATCGAGGATATACTTGAGAACGGCACAGAAGCCACCGCTCCAGACGGCAAAAAACTCGTGGCTAAATCAACCATTACGGTAAAACTTGAACCGCACAGACCCTATTATGAAGTGCCCTTAAACTATGAATCGGTGAAAGTTTATCCAACCACCTATAGAACTTGGGTTAACAAGCTTGGAGGCGGATATTACTATGGAAAAGACGAAGACGTGTATGTGGCTGCAAAGTATGTGGGGGTTTACACTTTTGCAGAAGAAGTATTAACAGCTCACACACCGTTTACAGTATATGTCTATAAAAACGGGGAGTTAATCGGCTCAAAATATATTGATACTGTCGGCGGAACAAAATCGTTTACGATAGAAAATCCGGCAGACTCCAAAGAAAAAATTACCATTACCGAGCTTGGAAAGCTCGGCGATGACTACCTGCTTACTCTGCCAAGCCTCGCCCTGATAGGGAGCGTAACGTATGCTTACGATGCAAGAGTGGTTGAGGACATTCTGAGATATGACCACTCCTCGGATTCATTTAGCGTTTACTGGTTCGGCCCTAGAGTAATCTATACTGAATATGGCACAAGCTACAATAGATGGAAAGATGATGATTCTCCAATTGGATTTTGGGCTACTGATACTGCTGTAGGCACAATGTTGCAGGGAAGAGTTGAAGCCCCCGGATGGCAAGCTGACGATGACTTCTGGAATCGCAAGCAAAGACCAAAAGCAGCCAGCTTTTACGATATAATCAGCTACGTTGAACGTCACTATGAAAGGCAAGACGTGGATATTTGGAATTGCGGCGCTGAACTTGTCGGCACGCGTTACGGGACTCCTAAACTGAGAATTTACATGCCTTATGGAGCAATGTCAAGCTTTATAACAATTCGCATAAGTTCTGAATTGGCGGATACAGTCGTCTGGAAACCGCATGTCGCCAAAATCAAAATAGTTGATTACCCATCTAGCTTGGGAGAAATAGGGGAAGAAAAATCTTTCTTGGTAGTTTTCAAACAGGAATCCTCCAAAAGGTCTACTGGACGCATAGATTTAACCTTCGAGCCTCAAGGGCTGCCCGTAGCGGTGATTCCGGACTATTTGGAGCCGACGCTTGACCCCGGAGAAACCCTGCCAATATACTTTAAAATAACGAATCTCGGCGCATCATCTCAGGTGGATGGGCTACTCGTTATTACCTGCACGGAGCTTTATGAAGGAAAGATGACAGACCAAGTTAAGATTCCGTTTACGCTTCTTCCAAGAGCGCAAAACACCACTACTCTTGAAGTCTACGCTATAGATAAGGAGACAGGCGAAATGGTAAGCGGAATTCCAGTAATCATTCGCTATGACACTAAAAGCGACCTTAAATATACCGACCAAGGCGTTGCAGTATGGGATTTAGGAGGCTATACAGGCATGGTTTCAGTAACCAGCGGAGAAACCGCCATTTACAAGTCCGCATCGGCAACCAAAACAATAACTCCTGGAACAATAAACACTATTACGCTATATCTTGAAAAACGTGAGGCTCCTCCCCCCATTCCTGAATGGATAATATATGTGGTAGTCGCCTGCATAATTGCAGGGGCGATTGTGGTGTCGGCATATCTGATTAGGAGGAAGAGGTAGTGAAGCCCAAAACAGTAGGAATCGTCCTTGCCATTCTTGGCTTAGCCGTAATAGGGCTTTCTCTATATCAAGCTCAAATTCAAGGCGAAGTAAAAATCATCGCATGGTATGACATGAACAACGACGGGGTAATAAATTATAGAGACTTCGACGTGAATGACGACGACCTTGTTAACTGGGTTGACGTCCAACTTGTGCAAGAAGCGGCTAACAGTAAAACATACGTCAAGCGTTACGACTTCAATCAAGACGGGATTGTTGACCAGACCGATGTCAATATAGTTAAGCAGTGGCTTGGAAAAGGAACAATGGCTCTTTACGACATGAACGGAGACGGAACCGTTGACTGGCACGACCTAGACGTAAACGGGGATGGAAAAGTTGACATGATTGATATTGCTCTTGTTGTTAGGGCATACGGCTCAGAAATAGGCGACGAAAAATATGACCCGCGCTTAGACTTTAATCGGGACGGCGTAATAGACGATGCAGACCTAAACCTGATTACGCCCTACTTTGGTTATTCGCTCTCTATAACTGGAATACTTGCTAATCCAGCTAATCCAATAACTCAACTTTTTATTTTAGGAGTAATCTTAACTGTTTTAGGAATAATTATCGCTTTAAGAGGTGGCGAATAAATGAGCCTTAAAGAAATTGGAAAAGAAGTTGCCAAGGCAGGAATGGAAGCCCTACTATTCAATCCAATAGCCCTGCTGGTTCTCATAATAGGTGCATTCATCTTTCTGTCAGTCGGAATAGGCGTCATAATCTATTACGGCTTAACAACGGCAGTGGTGCTATTCACCATCTCAACTATAGGCGTTCTAATCCTCCACTACACTAAGGCTGTAAACCTGTCTGAACAGCCCCTTATAGCTGCATTGCCATTCCTAATGTTTGCAGTAGGCTACTTTGCAGAAAGACTGCAAATATTTGCGGTGTATCCGCTATGGACAACGCAAACCGCCATAACAACGGGGACGCCCCTTCCGCTACTAATACTCTTAATACTGCTGTTTCTCGCGGTTGCAATAGCCTACCACAAGAGGTGATGAAAAATCAACGCTAAAACCTTCGCATTAGGAATAATATTTGTTTTTCTAGGCTGGTATATAAACACTATTTGCATTCCAATGCCAAGCTTATATTATTGGACGCCGGTTCCAGGCGTGACAATTCCATATCCAACAATTGTCTGGGGTAACCCTCTCGGCTTCCTATGTCTGCCCTTAATCCTTGTCGGCGCAATCCTAATTGCATTTGGGCTAGTCTCAAACACTACAATTAGAATAATATTGACGATACTGATTGTTGTATGGGTGCTTGTCTTCAAGGCAACTCCGCTGTTGGGGGTGGTTCCGTGACTGCATGGAATGTTTTTTGGGGCGCCGTCAAAGCTTTTCTCGGATGGCTATTTCTCACAGCAATCTTTATCGTTGTAGCTAGCATAACTGAAGGCTTTAAAGCCTACTGTCCATTAGCAAGCTTCATTTATGGATGCCTAGCCGTCTTCATCGCCGTGCTAATTTTCGGCCTGATTTTCGGAGTGTGGAAGAAATGAACATACTTAAAATATGCTATTTCTTGACAAGCAGGCTTGGAGCTTTAGCCCTCACCATGCTTGTCCTGTTTTCTGGCTCTGTAGTATACTTCACTTTTGTCTGGCACACTTCCCCCAAGCCATTATTGGGCGTAGTCTACTTCTACGACAGAGACGAAACCCACATGATAGTTTCAGAGCTTGAAAGAATAAAAAATGACGGATTTCAGATAGTTTCAATTCCCTTTGTGTGGCATGACAATCCAGAAGACCCTTTAAGAGTGAAAACCGACGTGTTAATGGAAAAATGTTCCCAGCTAGGCTTAAAAGTTTATGTCCGTGAGCCGTGGCTTGAAAAATTTGAGGCGCTACAAAAATATCTTGCCGTATACTCATCTAAAATAAGCTACTTTCAAGTCATAAATGAGGCTGACGCCCAATTCTTTAAGGAATGGAGAGTTCCCGGAGAGCTGGCGTCATTAGCTCAGAAAAACGCTGAAATAATCAAGAAGGCAAATCCGAAGATAAAGACAGTTGCAAGCTTTTCAACTCCACTGACTCCGAACTTAATCGCTAGAATAGCCGAGCACGTTGATATAGTTGCCTTAGACATTTATGAGGCAATCCAACTAGATACCTTTTCAGTTCAAATGCAGACTCTTCTCACTTTATCAGGCAAAC
>Ga0190361_1000176_pt1 | contig 26777 bp, 29 predicted proteins | sample 48721845_MG_FD_161273 | JGI IMG/M metagenome (GOLD analysis project Ga0190361, IMG submission 161273) | Hydrothermal vent microbial mat bacterial communities from Southern Trench, Guaymas Basin, Mexico - 4872-18-4-5_MG | ecosystem: Environmental > Aquatic > Marine > Hydrothermal vents >... | reverse complement strand
AGTATAATAAACAACAGTCATAGCTACACAGTCACTTGAAACACTCTTAAAAATCAAGTCGAAATCAGACTTCAACTCATCATACTCCAACTTAACCAACTGATATTCACTGTATAGGTAGGTATAATTATCCTGAAGCTCAAGATACCTATCATAAAGCAAATTATACTCACTATTCAAACAATCATAATCACTCTGCAACTCATCCAATTTAGACTCAAGAAAATCAACCCTAGACCTAAGAAGAGCATTCTCATCAACAAGAACACTAACCCTAACCTGAAGAGAAAGATTAAGATAATAAAGATAACTTGAAACAAAAAATAAGAAGAAAATTGCACCAATCAAAACATGAACATCACATCTGATGTTTCAGTATTCTCCATGAAAATGAAACATATCGAAAAATATATAAACCCTACCCTAAATCTCATGATAAATTTATCATCAATTTTCATGAATTTGATGGTTGTGGCGGGCCCGGTGGGATTCGAACCCACGGCCCCCGGCTTAGAAGGCCGGCTCGAGCCTCATTAAAGATAATGAGGTTGCTCTATCCATGCTGAGCTACGGGCCCCCTTCATAATGTGATAACCTGTAAGATTTAAAGTTTTATCTTACCTCAATGTGAGAAGTCAATGTAATTTCGTATCTTCTCTATAAGATCTTTTCTTTCTATAATATTTTCTAGTTCACATGTATTCTTAATGGGTTGTCTTAACTTAATTTTTCCAGCAGTTTTTTCACCTATACCTGGAATTCTCATTAAAACTTTCTTCTCAAGCCTATTTATTTTAATTGGAATTGGAATTCCAGTGACAGATCTGTAACCATGCTCTATAACCATTATATCTCTAAATTTATACAGTTCACATTTATATGGTATTCTAACCAATATTGGATATGATCCTATCTGCCTTGCTAGAGTTGTATTTCCCAAATATTTCTCAGTGAAAACTCTTTTAAGTATCATGTATTCCGGAATTATCCTTCTCAACATAGGTCTATCTATCTCTCTTCTAATGATCTCCTTGTATTTTTTAAAATACTGTTTATGTTTCATAACTATTATGTTTCCAACACTCCACATTCTTGTTCCAGGTAGGGGAATGCATTGTCTAATGTTTATTCTTCTAACGAGTAATCCTTCCTCTAATATTTTCCTCATAAATTCAAAGTTCAATTCATATGTTTTCTTAGTCTCTCCAATTAAACCGTAGACGAAGTTTATTCCGGGCAGTAGTTCTGGAAGCCCTGAACTTCCCCTTTTTCCACCTATTTCATTTATAATTTTTATTGCTTTCAAAGCTTCGTCGGGCATCACTTTAAGATTATTGGCTCTTATCACTTTTGGATCAGCTGATTCTATTCCAAATGCTGCTACATCACCTGAAGTATGATATTTCACGATGATCTTGGTTATTTCTCTCGCCTTCTCTGGATAATTGGCAACAGTTCCAGGGTTAACATTGTCTATATGAAGTACCTCTATTTTCGGCGCCGCTTTCCTGATTCCTGAGAATAATTTTCTAAGTGCCATTGGATTTGGTTCGGGAAACTCTTTTTCACCAACACCTTTCGACATGTAACTGTAAAGATCTGGCTGTCTACCTAACCTGAAATTTTTGACGCCATATCGATATAGCTCTTCAACTTCCCTCACTATATCCTTTATGGGTCGAAAGACGGGTAATCCATGTAATGTTTCTGTGCAAAAAGAGCAGCCTCCCACTATAGATCTTGGACATCCCCTATATGTTTCAATTTCACATATTAAATTTAACTTATAGTTTGGATGTTCTCTCACTATTCTAGCTCCTTTAATAGCCATCTCCCTGATCTCATCATATCCCTTCCTTTTCTTCTTCGGATCTATTAAATCTACATTTAATTTTTCTTCTAATAGATCATATATGACGATTTCAGGATCCCCTTCAATTATAACATCGTATATGTCTTTCACTTCTTTCAGAATTCTTGCTCTTTTTCCACCTTCAACTCCTATGCCGAATTTAACCATAGGGCCGCCTATTATTTTGAGGGGATTTATCAATATCTTTCCGAGTTTTAATATTTCTTCTGGTTTTATAGGTTTTCCACCCACATATTTTCCAGGTACTAATGTTCCTCCAATCACTATGACCAGCTGTGACCTATTTATCTTTTTAACTGCTCTCTCAAAGTTATCTCTTATCTCATCTATAGTATAATAATTGATCTTTATAGTATCATCATAGCTCCATACAGCTCCAGCAATATATCTGGCATATACATCTAAGTATGGTGGTACTCCTAACCCTGCAGGTTCATCGTTATATCCGTCGATTATTACCACTCTATTTAGATTTGTTGATGTGATATCTCTTCCCCTCTACCTAAAATGTTCCCATCCCTTCTTTTCTATAATTCTCTCCTCTCCACCTTTTCGATAAGTTACCTTCCCTTTTTCCCGGGTTACTCTGCCTATTGGAATCAGCTTTCCTCCCTTTTCCTTCATAGTTTTTAAAGCTTCTTTTATCTTCTCCCTTTTTATGGTTACAACCAGATTGTATTCTTCTCCACCATAAAAAACCAGTTCAAATGGATCCAAATTGTTCATTACTGAAAATTTTTTCGCCTCCTCTGTAATTGGCAATCTATAAATTTCTAATCCAACATTACTTTTCTCGGCAATTTCGTGGAGTGATATGGCCAGTCCGTCACTGCTATCTATTGCTGCTGTAGCTAATTCCTTTTCAGCCAGAGTAACTCCCTCAATCATATGAGCCTTAGGCTCATATATTGACTTTAATATTTTGTCTTTGATTTTTTTCGAGGTTTCTAAGCCTTCAAATAATATTTTGAATCCTGCTGCTGTATTGCCGAATAAACCTGTAACGGCAACTATATCTCCCACTTCAGCGTTATGTCTACTTATAACTCTTCTAGCTACTCCAAGTGCAGTGCCTGCTATTATTAGATCGCATGCTTCGTTAGTGTCTCCTCCCAAAATGTGGAATCCATATTCTCTACTGGCTTTCTCCATTCCCCATATCAACCCCCTTAGCTCCTCAACTTCCATATTTCTCTTCAAACCTAAGGTTGCCAAGAATCCCAGCGGTCTCGCCCCCTTTGCGGCAAGATCGCTTATACACATCACAACAGCTTTTCTTCCTATCTGCTCACTGCTCATATTTGGAGGAACATCTGTTTCATAAACTAACATGTCAGTATTTATTACAAGTATACCTGTATTAGGCAGCTTTATAGCTACGGCATCATCGCCATACGGTAACTTTACATTTTCTTCTCTACTGATGATGTCGAAGATCTCCTTTATTATCCCCCACTCTCCAATCTCAGAAATTTTCATCTCTCTACTTCGCCTCCTCTTAAAATTCCTCCGGCATCTTCTCCTGCATCTTAAAATTTAATATTGCATGTACTCTTCTATTATTCAAGTCTACTAATGCTGCCTTTGCGGGATTTGGATGTATTCCCATGGACTTCATGTATTCTGTTTGCTCCTGCCAAGTGCCAGTATTCACCACTAATACTCCATTATAATATTCATATCCAAATGTGTGGAGATGTCCTGCATGAAATATTTGTGGAACTTTTTCCATTACTAGAAAATCTTCTCTTTCAGGTGATATTTGAGTTCTTCCACCATATATTGGTGCCAAATGCCTTCTCTTCAAAAGTTCTATCATAACCTTCTCAGGTTTATCATATCTGACGCCGGGAGTATTTGCAAGTATATCGTCTAAACTTTTTCCATGAGTTATTAAGAATAATGTTCCATGAATGTTCACATATGCAGGGTCGCCTAGAACCATAACATTCTCCAATTTATATAGTGGCTCAGCATACTCCATATACATTTTAGGTGTGGGAAGCGCTTGTCTTGATGCATCATGGTTGCCGGGAATTATTATTATTCTAACATGTCTAGGTATTTGCGCTAAATATTCGGTTGCTATTTTATATTGTCTTTTCAAATCTCTTACAAGTAATTCCTCCTCCTGTCCAGGGTAGACTCCTATACCCTCAACTAGGTCTCCTGCTATTATCAAGTATTTTACACGTGCCGCCATCCTCTTAAGCTCATCATTGCCTATTAAACCATTTATCCATAAAATAAATTTGTTAAATGCAGATCTCATGAAATGTTTGCTTCCTATATGAAGATCTGAGATCAAAACGGCTAATATTGGACTTTCCGTTTTTTGCGGAAGCCTCATTCTCGGCACTTCCGGTTGGATGATATCATCTGCAAATATTATGTTCTTTGATATCATTCTTCCCTCCACGCAGACAACTTCATTTCTAAGTATTCTTATAGCTCTTCCATAAAGATCTGGATTTTTATTGCTGACTAGAATTTTAATATCTCCTGTTAAATCTTCAGCTTCAAAGATGATGCTATTCTCAGTCTTCCTCTTACTGTTAATCATAACTATAACCTTGATCTTTTCATTTATTCTTCCAGTTAAATAGCTCTTCTTAACATACTCTACATTAACTGCTCCTCTAGTGTCCAACCTTTCAGCAATTAGAATTCTTCTCAGCTTTCTATATCTGCTGACAAAGTAGCTAACGAAATCTTTTGCTATATCCTCTAGAGAAATGGTCTCTGATGAGTCGAAAATTACTTTTATCTGTGGACTAATATTTCTTACATCTGTCTCTTCAGTTTTCGCTTCTCTAGTTAATTCAAGTATGATTTTCGAAGTTAAGATCATCGGTTTCTCTCTTAGCTTATCCAGCTCCATTATAAGTTTCGCCATAATTTCATCCAAATCATTCCTACTTGACAGTAATTTTATCGCATCTGGACTGAGCTGTATACCCATGTTTATAATTCTTGTAATCGCTTGTCTAATCGATGTCGGCATATCTCCTTGTAATTCATATGTTTTCTCTAAAATTAGTGTTTACCTATTTTACATGTGTATGCAGATAAATTTATCATGTGAATCTGTATTATCCTCTACGTGTCTGTTAAGAGGTGTCCTTGTTGAGGAACAGTTCTGATAGGAACCTTTCAACTGCAAAACTATTCTTCATGGAGTATCAAACTCCTTTCTCAGGGCACTTCCACATATTAAAATCGGTTTTATTTAAGAGGAACACGCGTTTCCAAGATATTTTGATTGCTGAGACTTTCGATTTAGGTCGCTGCCTAATAATTGATGGTAAGATTCAATCTTCCACTAGAGACGAATACATATATCATGAAGTTTTGACACATCCCATCTTAACAGCTCATCCCAATCCTCAAAATATACTTATAATTGGTGGTGGTGAAGGTGCCACTGCAAGGGAAGCATTAAAACATAATCCTACTGAAGTAGACATGGTCGATATAGATGTAACCGTTTTCAGATCGGTTCAAAAGTATATTCCGCAAATGTGCAGTGGCATCTGCGAAAATCCGAATTTCAGTTTAATTGTAAGTGATGGAAGAAAATTTTTGGAGTCAACTCCAAGAAGATATGATGCAATAATAATCGATGTTACGGATCCTCTGCCTAAAAGCCCATCCTACCTTCTCTACACTAAGGAATTCTATTCAGCTGTATTTAAATCTCTCAGGAAGAATGGAATTATGGTTACTCAGGCAACTTCAACATTTTATTCAAAATATTTCTTCCTCTCAGTGGTGAAGACTTTGAAAGAAATTTTTCCAATAGTTAGACCTTTCTCAGCATGGGTTCCCAGCTATGGTTCACTCTGGGGTTTTGTATCTGCAAGTAAACTATTTGACCCTAAAAAGCTTCCCCCTCAAACCATTATAGATCGACTTAAAAATAGAGGGATTTCCGATCTGAAATATTATGATCATAATGTTCATAAAATGCTGTTCGAACTGCCTCGAAACTTATCCTCCCCTATAAATATGGGGGAAGGAGAGGTAATATGTGATGAGAATCCCCAATATGTTCCTATTTGAATTTCTGGGAACCTTAATATACTTTTATTGTTGTTGTAATATTTGGAATATTTTAATTGGTGGTGTAGGTTATGCTTGCTGTTGGTGCAACCGCTGTGGGGTTAACATGTAAAGATGGAGTTGTACTGGCTTCTGAGAAGAGAGTTGCCTACGGATATACTGTGTTAAGCAAAGTAGGTAAAAAGGTTTTTAAACTTTCAGATCATCTTGGAATAACTTGTGCCGGTCTAGTTTCAGATATGCAGTTAATATCACGTTCACTAACCGCCGAGGTTAAACTATTCGAATTGAACTATAAACGTCCAATGCCCGTTAAGAGTCTAGCTAAACTTCTCTCAGTTGCATTATACAATAGGAGGATGATGCCATATCTAACTGAAATTATAGTTGGCGGTGTCGATTTCACAGGTCCTCATCTATATGTTCTAGATCCTCTAGGTTCGCTTATAGAGGACAAATATGCCGCTGTAGGTTCTGGAGCTACCTTAGCTATAAGCATTATAGAGTCAGAGTACTCTTCAAATCTAACGGTTGAAGAGGGGGAGAATCTGGTGATTCGCTCCATTAAGGCTGCTATAAAGAGGGATGCTATATCGGGAGATGGCATAGACGTTTTAACCATAACTTCTAGTAAGGCATCAGAGAGATTTATTCCAGTGGAAAGTTAGCTGTTAAATCAACTTTATAGGTTTTTCTAATTTGCTAAGCAAGATTATCCTAGATTCCACTGCCTCATCTATAAGGTTGTATGATGCTGCCTCGCCTATTTTCATTCCAAACGCCTTCACTTCTTCATGTTTAGGCATGCTCTCTATTGGCAGCCTCAATCTACTTCCACCTAAACTCATCGCCGCCTTTACTTCAACATAGGTTGGCTCTGCTTTATCTATTATTTTAGCATATTCCTCTGGATTCTGCATGTTCCAACCTTTCACCAAAGTAATCCTTATCACAGTGGGACATGAGAAGCTGCCTAAAATTTCAAGGCTCTCTTTAAGCCTTTTCCATCCATCAGATATTTTAGGTCTGCAAAGCTTTCTATATATGTTTTCATTTGGTGCTGAGAGGCTTACATAGAGTTGACTGGGTTCACATTCAATGTTCGATAGAGCTTCAGGCAATGTGCCATTAGTTACAAGAAATGTTGTTTTAAATCCATGTCTGAAGAATGCTGCTATCAGTTCTCCTATTCTAGGATAAAGTGTAGGCTCCCCTACTAAACTTATAGCTGCATGTATCGGTCTGAAAGCTTCCTCTAATATTTCAGCATTAACTTTCGGATTTCCCTTGAATCCTGAAAGAATCTGCCTCTGCATTAAAATTCCATTTAAAACTATATCTTCAGGGTTATCATAATCTTTAATTACATAATCATTCCACACTAATCCTAAATCGGCTGCTTGAACTCTCCAACAATATAGACATCTCTGAGTGCATGCAATGGTCGGTGAAAGTTGCAGACATCTATGGGAAGGTATTCCATAAAATTTCTGTTTATAACAGTGTTGTATACCCTTGGTGATCAATGATCTTCTCAGCCAATGACACGGCTTGATAAGGGCATATTTTCCAATAAAATGATAGCCCTGCTTCATGTATATTTTCTTCATTTCTTCGATAACTTTCATCTTAAACAAATTTGACCATAGGAACTTAAAAATATAACCTTTTCGAGTTATTGAATTTAGAGTTGAAGAATTTCAATGCAGCATTCAATGTGAATCATGCTATCAAAATACAGGAAGAGTTAAGTGAAAGAATAATTGATAGAGATCTTCTTCCACACCCCATAAGATATGTGTGTGGCGTTGATGTATCTTATAGTAGCGGTTTAGCATTTACTTGTGCAGTCACCTTATCATATCCCGAATTATACTTGGTGGAAGTTGTATGTAGCACTGTAAAGGTAACTCTGCCATATCTTCCAGGCTTTCTAGCCTTTAGAGAATTGAAACCCATAATTAGGACTATGAGAAAACGTTACTATCCTGTGGACGTTCTATTCATAGATGGACATGGCAGAGCTCATCCTAGACTTTTCGGTTTAGCTTGTCATGTAGGTTTATCCTTAAATATTCCAACTATAGGTGTTGCTAAGAGATTGCTGTGCGGAAAAATTCTTTATAACACCTTAGTGGACGGTCTATATTATCCAGTTCTATATAAAGGTAATATTGTAGGTGCAGCTTTAAAAGTAAAGGATGAAAGAATAATTGGAGCTTATGTCAGTATAGGCCATAAAGTATCGCTTAGAACCGCTGTGAAGCTTACATTTAACTGCATCAGGTTCGGATGCTCACCGGAACCGTTAAGATTGGCACATATATATTCAAAGTCTTTTAGGAGGCATTTCTGCTGATTCTTCTCTTGATCTCTTCTATTATTTTGGAAGTTTTACAGAGCGGATATTCTTCAAATTGCTCTTTTATTTTAATTACTTTCACCTTTAACCCTCTCTCTTCAAGTATCTTCTCCAACTTTTCCGGCGATATGAAATCTTGATCTGGACCCAATATGAATATGTCGGGTTTCTCCTCTTCAATAATTTTAAAAATGTCGTTTCCCCTGCTTCCTAATACTGCTTTCTCAACATATTTTAACCCTTCAACTACAGCCAGCCTCTGCTTTTCCGATATTATCGGCTTTCTTCCCTTTATTCTTTTAGCGTTCTCATCTCTCGCCACAACAACAGTTACTCGACCGTATTTTCTCGCTGATTTAATCAGCCATAAATGTCCTGGATGTATAATGTCGAATGTTCCAGCAATCATAACTCTTCTAATTTTCTTAAATTTCCTTTCAAAAGGCCAATTAAACTCTATTTTATCCATGAATTTCAATGCGTCGAGAAGTCCTTCCGCATAGGTCACACATACAAGGCTTGTAAAGTAATCTTGTCTTTCATAGTAGTACTTTGCGTCTGAAAAGTATTTTTCAGCTAAATCTACCAGTTCTCCAATTTCATCATCTTTTATATGCTTCTTATCTATCTGATCTAATACGTTTCTCAAATTTTCAATGTATTTGGCCAGCTTTTCCACCTCATAGTCTTTCATCGCATCACCCTCATTTCAGAATTCTACGCGGCGCTCCAGCCAATTTGACTAGCGCTTCTGCTTCTATGAAATGTAGCCTGCCAGGAATAATAATTGACTGTGGAGGGGGGCCGAAGTCTCTTTTTAACAGTTCCTTTATAGGTCTCGCTATAACTATAGAATCATCCGCTCCTATCCTTGCAACTCCCACAACCAACCTGTCCATGGTTATTATCGCCTCTCTCCTTTTCCCCTCTATTTTAATTAATATTTCTAATGCTTCGTTAATTGACATGTATCTATTTCTCTCAACATCGGCATCTAAAAGTAGAAGTGTATGCAGATTTCTCTCCAAATTTTCCTTTACAACATCATATGGCGTTTCAGATAGGTAATTCTCATATGGAAATGGAATAGTAACTGTTCGTCCAAACTTATAGTTAAATAATCCCGTTTCACCTGAGATCGCTGAAATTATCGATGGTGCATGAACTACTTTTGTTTCTATATTTTTTTCAACGGCATCTAACCTCAATCTCATATGGGTTGTAGCGACAAACGGATCTCCAGGCACAAGCAAAACCACTATTTTATCTTTTGCCTCCATAAGGATTCTTTCTCCTTCCTCTTCAATCTGCTTTCTTCTAAGAGGAACTATGTCTTTTCCTATAAGTTCCCTTAAAAGCTTCATAGAAAATCCAGGTATTATACTGGTATAGGTATCTAAATAGAGAATGTCCGCTGCTTTCATCCAGCTTAATCCACTCAGCGTTAAATCATTTAGCTTATATAATCCTAAACCAACAAATATGAGCATTTCAGCAGCCTCCAAGCTCCATATTTTTAAAGGCGAAATCTTAATTTATACCTTGGTTTATCGATAATTTAGATGGGCCCGTAGCTCAGCCAGGCAGAGCAGTGGGCTCTTAACCCATTGGTCGCGGGTTCGAATCCCGCCGGGCCCGCCACAACCATCAAATTATAAAATTGGAGGATAAGCTTGTTAAGCTAATGGGTGAAAACCTTAATTCTTTTAGCTAGTTTTCAAGTTACATACGGAGTTTTCGATTTATTATTGATGATAATTGAAGTTATTTAATGGACTTAATGTTGAAGATTAATGATTGAAAATGTTTTTTAATGATCTGTCCCGCTAGATCTAGAACAGCATTTGCTTTCTCTATTATTATTGAATCGCTTGATGCAACAATTCCACCTTGTAATAGTACGGCTTTATCATTTTTCTTAACGGTTTTAGCCGTTCCTTTCAATTTTCTCTGTGAAAGAAGTTCTCTTATTTTTGAGGCTAATTCGCCGCTGAAGCTGACTTGGCTGTCAAAGAAGAATACAGTTTCCGCTGGAGGATATTTTTCCAGAAAATTGAAGATCAAGTTTAATGCTTTCAACGTTATATCTGAAAATTTGAAGCGGCCGAAAACTGCGGAGACGTCTCTTATGAAGCCGTCATCACATTCGATCACCGTTTTCCCTTTTAAAGCACTTTCAAGGGTGATTAAAGTGTTAAAGCCATCGATTGACAATTTTTTTCTTATGATGCAGCATGGTTGCACCATTTTCTCCATATGTTTATATGCTTGGTTTGGAGGATATACCGCTCGGTAAAGTATGGCTCTTTCTCTTCTAGTTAAGGAGTATCTGGAGGTAATGTAATTTGCGGCGCTTTTACGATTATAGCCTCTACTCAGCAGATAGCGCATGTCAATTATTGCAGCTCTTAAACCGTTCATTCTATAAAACATTTTGATATTTTCTATTCAATATATATTCCTGGTCTGAAAGGCATTGCACTATTTGCCTTTCTTTTAGGATCATAAATTTCAGGTTGGTCTGCCCTGTAAACTGAAACTTTTATCTTTAATTCTCTCTCTAGAAAGTCTTTTGCAGATTCGTATATTTCAAGTTCACGGGAAACGGATTCTATCTTCAACTTTCTTTCTACATGTGGAGAGTTAACTATGTCTTCAAATGAATATTGCACTAGCTTGATCAATTCTCTTCTAGAATATTTCGCGCGGAATTTGCTTATAACATGCCTAACTATCTCTTTTAATGAGGCTTTTTGAGAGACTAATTTGGCAACTTCGATATAGACGTCGTATTTCCATGCGGGGGCAACATATAGGTAAATTCTTGAAGGATTTATTTTAACTGCCTTTCTTATTTTAAGTATATCTTCAAGCAAATTTTTTATAAGTTTCTCTGAGAAATCGGAGCGTAAATCTATTTTCTTTTCATCGTAATTTGGCCATGAAGCTGTTGAAACAAAAGGCTTGTTGCCCAGCTTTTCCCATAATTCTTCAGCTGTGAATGGTATAAATGGAGCTAAAAGTTTAACCCAAATATTTAATATATCGGCGATTAGATCTCCGTTCACTTTTTCAACTCTTCTAAGATACCATTTAACATCATTCCAAATACCATAGAAGGCTTCATGGAAAGCCGTTCTAGTTTTCAGTTGCTCCGCATTTTTCGTGATCGTTTTTATTTTTTTATTGATCTGGCTGATGAGCCATCTATCTATTTCCCGGAGTTCTGAAATTTTTTCGCTCATCGCTCTTTTCTTCAATTCCAGCATGAAGTTAAATATTGACTTCAAATTTCTTCTAAAGTCCTCAGCATTCTTATTTCTCCAATCAGGATCGTCTAGATCCTCTGCACTTAGTAGGAGTGTGCCCCTGATAACGTCGGCACCGAACATTTTAATGGCATTTTTAAGCGTTATGAAGATTCCCTTCGACTTAGACATGGGTTTTCCTTCTATCATTAACATACCGTTAACGCCGATGGCTTTAGGCCACTTTTCCGGCGGAAATATGGCTACATGGTGAAAGATGAAGAAAGTGAGATGGTTTGGCAAAAGTTCTTTTGCAGAAACTCTTAGGTCAACTGGATACCAGTAATCGAATTCGCTTCGCATTTCATTTATTAAGTTGAGGGGGAGGCCATGGCTTTTTGAGATCGATTTGGAGTCGCCTCTCCCTAAAAAGATATAATCTAAAAGTTCAGGTGTCAACTTTTCAGGAGAAATTCGCCCATCATTCACATATTTGCTTATCGTGTAGAAGGCCATGTAAATGGTTGAATCACTTAATGTTTCGACAAGCCATTTCTCATCCCACGGTAAAGGTGTGCCTAGTCCTGTTGCTCTTGTACATGCTTTGTCCTGCAGCCAATCTATGACTTCTTCAAAATTCTTCCTTGCATCTTCAGGGTAAATCTTCATATTTTTAAGCGCACTTTTAGCAAGCTGCTTCCACTCTTTATCCGAATATTTCAGGAACCATTGATCTTTAAGGACTTTGACGATGCAGGGAGTTCCACATCTACATATAACTTTTTGAGTTAAATCATACATTATGTCGGCACATCCTTTAGATAGAAATTCTTCAATTATCTTGTCTTTAGCTTCAAAAACTTTAAGGCCTGCATACTTCCCATAGATCGATTTTAGAACACCTTTATGAAATTCTCTTTTATAGATTATTTGCGTAGCCTCTTCAACTTTAGGATCATGTTGATCTCTCACCTTCAGCTTCTCCACTATCTCAATAGCTGGAAATTCTCCGAAACCTTCAACCTCGATGAGGGAGATCGGTTTTATTCTTTCAATTTCATCACGGGAAATTTCATATGAAGACAAGAGTTCCGGATGGTCGAGTAGATCTTTAAGGGCTATCCAATCATAGGGGGCATGGGCGGGAACACTGTAAACCACTCCAGTACCATTGTTCGGATCGACGAAGAATGCGGGAAGAATTATAACTTCTCTTCCAACTACGGGAGCTATACATTTTTTACCTATAAGTTCTCTTCCCTTTAATTCTCCAATATACTCTACTTTTTTAAGTTGATTTGAGATTTTTTCGGCTGCAGGTTTACTTAAAATCCATTTTTCACCGTCAACATGAACAATAAGATAATCTACATTGGGATTTAACCATAAATTTGTAACTCCATAAATGGTTTCAGGTCTAAAGGTGGCTGCTGGAAGTATTAAATCTCCACATTTAAATTTCATTAAAATATATTTTTCAGGTGAAACACCTACTCCTTCTAACCTGTCATGATCTCCTGTAGGACTTTTACATCTTGGACACCAAACTATTGGATGGGTGCCTTTAACTATATAGCCTTTTTCTCTAAGCTTTAAATATTGCCATTCAATGAATTTGCTGAAAGCTTTATGATGACTTGTTGTATGAAATTCTCTTCTCCAATCCACCGAGAAACCTAAACCATCCACAACGAACTTGTTTTCGTTAGTATAATATTTTGCCATGTAGATGGGATCTATAAATTTCTCAACTTCCCTTGGATTTACACCGTCGATTTCAACAAGCACCCTTATAACATGCTCATCATGTTCAGCAATGCGTTTAGCTTGTCCAGCTATGGTTGCGCCAGTCCAATGCCAAGCCCATGGAAATAGAACGTTAAATCCCTGCATTCTCTTCAATCTTGCATAGACATCGACTCGTAGAGCAGTGAAGGCGTGGCCTAAATGTAGAGGGCCATTCATATATGGGAAGGGGAAGGTGACGAAGATTTTAGACTTATCGTTAGGGTCTGCTTCGAAAATTCCATTTTCCCTCCAAAGTTTAATCCATTTCTTCTCTAACTCTTCAAAGTTTATCAGCTTAGACAATGAATATCCCTCCAATATACGCTAAATAACTTAATGGGTGAAATATATATTATTCTTGGCTGAAAAAGATTAACCTAATCGGCTGTTAAATCCTTTACATATTGTACTCCGATCTCCATAGCTTTCTCAATATTTTTTAAATCTTCTCCAACTCCCTGCGCTATAGCTCTACGTCCACCCCCTTTTCCATTGAGAATTGATGCGAATTTTTTCGCTAAGAAACCTGCATTGAAGCCTTTTTTCACAGCCATTTCACCGGAAAGTATTAGAAAGAATATTGCTTCCTGTTCCACATTGAATATTATAATTATTCTTCTCGGCTCCGAATTCACTAGTCTTGCAGCTAAATCTAAGATATAGTCGCGTGGCAGTTCATCAGTTTCATATAGTATTAACTTTAAATCGTCAATCTTCATCTCCCTTTTCATCATTTCAGCTATCAGAAAATCTGCATATCTATTCCACATGAACTTTGTTCTCTCTCTCAACGTCATAAAATCCTTTTTAAGGTTAATAATGCTTTTGACGAGCATTTTTTCCGGAGCATTTAAAAGCTTAGAAGCCTTTAAAAGTAGATTTTCTCTTTCTTGCATATATCTTATTGCAGATTCTCCGCAGGCAAATTCAAGTCTAACTACCCCGTCCTGTATTCTACTAGCCCTTAAAATTTTGATAAGCCCTATCTCACCCGTTCTCTTAACATGTGTACCTCCACATGCCTGTACGTTGAGACCTTTAATCTCAACTATCCTGATAGTTCTTCCAGGAACAACTCCTCCCTGATATAAGCGGAAACCATATGTTTTTTCAGCTTCAACTCTATCCATAAAACATGTTTTTACAGGAAGATTCGCCATAACATATCTGTTGGCTAGTAGCTCTATTCTCTTCACTTCTTCTTCACTTAACTTCTTATAGTGCGTTATATCGAGGCGGCTTCTGGAAACATCTTTTTGCGCCCCTGCCTGCCAGACATGTTTTCCCAATACATTGATAGCTGCAGCCAGTAGGATATGGGTGGCTGTATGGGCGCGCATCAATGAGAGCCTCCTATTGACATTTATCTCTCCTATAATCGATGTTTTTGTGGGGGGAGGAGAACTGGAAACTTCATGGACAATTACATTGTCAATTTTCTGGACGTTTACCACTTTAGCTGAACCTTCAGGCCATAGGATTACTCCTGTGTCGGATGGCTGTCCACCGCCTTCAGGATAGAAGGCAGTTCTGTCAAGTATAACATATTTTCCCTTTACACCGATAACTTTGGCTTTAAATTTGAAGAGATATGGATTCTCATAATATAGCGGTATTGTTTTAGGATATTCTGAAACTTTGATTGATAAAATCTTTTCTTTCCCCCTCTTTTTCCGTGAAATTTGATGTCTTTCTGCAACTATTGAATAGAAATTTTTTGGAACTTCTAGATTCAGATTCACCTTCATGGCAATTGATTTAACCAGTTCCGGTGGAATTCCATGTGAATCATATAGTTCTATTAGCTTTTCAAGGTGAATGCTTCTAGATCCTCTTCTTTTCAAATTCTCAATCAATCTTCCAACAAGTTTTACGCCTCTCTCTAAAGTTTCACTGTATCTTTTCTCTTCGACGGATACCATATCTATAATTTCGCTTTCCATTTCTCTAAGCTTGGGGAAAGAACTGCTCCAATACTTTATCTGCATCTTAACAAGTGTAATTAAAGGTATATCTAAGTTTATTCTATGTGTCAGCCTGATAATTCTCCTTAAAACTAATCTTGCAAGATATCCTTCACCTACATTTGATGGGACTATTCCATCAGCTAACATAAAAATTAAACATTTAACGTGATCTAATATTGCAAATAAAGATTCTAATCTATTTATTTCATCTTTGAAGGGGGTGGTGACATTAGAATCTGGATGCATACTTAACTCGTAAACATATCGTCTAAGATGCTCATCTGAAATTGAGATTCCCATATGTTCTACTATTTTGTCGAGAAGTTCTCCATAGATCGCGTGAAATGCTGTAGGAGTTTTCTGAGATATCCATGTTAACCTTTCCATTCCATATCCTGTGTCAACGATTCTAAGAGGCATAGGGGAATATTGGCCGTTGATCTTTTTGTAAGACATGAAGACTAAGGTGGCTACTTCTAATCCTCCTATGCACACTTCTAGGCATGGACCGGCATTTCCACCTCCCTCCCAGTAGCTCTCCTTATAAGAAATTGATTCAGGTGGAGCCCCTAGAATCTCAGTTAGAAATCTATGGCATAATTCTACGGTTTTATTCTTCCAATAGATCATTTTTTCAGGATAATTGAAGGCATGATGTGCACCCATCTCAAATATCGTTAAATGGCGCCCCATAGTTTTACCTACACTATCAATATCCACTAAACGTATACATGGTTGAGAGATCACTAGAGGGTTTGCCGGTGGAGGAACCTTTCCGTCAGTTACATGGGGTTGAAAGAGGGCTATACTGGCTATGGTTAGGTAAATGTCATCTCTCCATCTAGCGGCAACAGGGTATGGTTCTAATATTTCATGACCATTTTCCGCGAAGAATTCAAGGAAAGTTTTACGCATCTCTTTAAGTGGAAGCCTTTTTTTAAAAATTTGTCTTTTTAAAAAGCTGTAGGGTTCACAGGGAGCTTCTCCACAATGCTTTTTCTCTTTGTTCAAGGTCCAAAAATAGATTCCGCATACTTCGCATTTTTTTCTGTAAAATGAGTTTTCAATGAAGAAGGGAACTTTATATTCATTTTCATCAAAGAACATTACGAGTCACCAGTACTAAATGTGAAGTTAAATAAATCATATAATCAATGAAAGTGAATTCATATTTAATTGTTGTCACTTAACCTAGAATTTAGATGGTTAAATTTCACTGGAAGCTGTGCTTATTTAATTCTCTTCATAACATATAAAAGCTGATGTAAAAGGTTGTGAATATTTCGAGTTTAGGTTGGTCCGAATAGTGCTGCTAGGCCTTCAGCTACCTCTTCTTCTTTCTTCTCTTCTTCTTTTTTCTTCTCTTCCTCTCTCTTTTCAGCTTCAGCTGGTGGAGCAGCTGTGGGCGCAGCTGGAGCGGATATTGCAGGGGTGACTTGAGAAGCTGCACTTATCGCATCGTCAATATTTACTTCTTTCAATGCTGCTACGAGAGCTTTAATTCTTATTTCATCTACTTTAACTCCTGCAGCATCAAGTATGCGTTTAATATTTTCTTCGGTTATCGGTTTCTTTGCATGATGCAAGATCAAACTTGCATAGACATACTCTATTTTAACCACCTCCAACGCGAGATAAAGAGTGATAAAACGTATATTTAAAGTTATTTCGAGTTTAGGTTGGTCCGAATAGTGCTGCTAGGCCTTCAGCTACCTCTTCTTCTTTCTTCTCTTCTTCTTTTTTCTTCTCTTCCTCTCTCTTTTCAGCTTCAGCTGGTGGAGCAGCTGTGGGTTGCAGGGAAATTATATTCAATTCTGGCGCTTTTTCGGATAGTTTAACGGCAAGGGAAAATGCTCGTATATATGCTGTTCTTATGGAGGATTTCAATGCTGTTGGTTCTGGAAATGCTATTTCTGAAGCCAAATATTTAGCAATTTTCACGGCTTTACCGATGATTAACGGAGCAGTTGTAGATGTAACTATTGAGGCTTCCAATGATAGAGCTAGAGCTATTCTATGAGCTCTAATTAATTTTTCCCTATAGTCTTTTAAGTCTAAGTAAAGGTTTTCAGCTGTTATCAATTGACCGTTAAAATAGGCGACTTTAAGTTTCAACTTAACTTCCATAGGTTTTATATTTAATCTTTTAAGTAGTTCCGCTAGATCTGCTGAAATCGCATCTCCCTTCTTAGCTACTACTGTGTCTTTTGTCACCCATATGGAGCCTTCCTCAATTTTTACTGGCACTTTGAACATGCTGAATTTGCTCATCAAAGGGCCTGGTGTTATGCCGGTGTTGCCTGCATTGATAATGATGTCTTTGGGAGCAATATCGCCTGGTTTAGCTTCAGCTAAAACTTTATGCTTCTCAAGTAACAATGCAAGTGAGAATGGGTTTTCATTTGTAAATATGAATGTGTTCTGTCCTTTTAAATAGGATATCAGTTTTTCCAGAGCTTTTTTTCTTGAAGAGCATTGTTCAACAGCTTTCTTCATAAGCGTGTTTTTGGCAACTTTCACTATGGCATTTTCCTTTAAAACCCTTCTCAGCTCCTGCATCTGTTTAGCTCTTAAGCCTTGTAGAGAAGCCACTGCAATAACTTCATGATCCTCTATTAGTGAGATTAAATTTTTCAGTTGCGCTACCTTTTCAGGTTTAATTTTGGGCCTTGCTTTTAAAGACAACATGGCTAAGCCTCCTATGTTTTAACTTTAATTGGAGGACCCATAGTGGTTTTAACGTAAATAGACCCTATATTATGTATGCTTTTAAGTTTTCTCTGAAGAGCTGCAATGACTGCTTCAGCATTTTCTGCAATTTTCTCGGAGGGCATATTTTCAGTTCCAATTCTACATTGAATGACAGGTTGAGTTCTAGATCTTATTCTTAAATTTGCTTTTGCATGTTCAATTGCTTCTTTAACATTTCCAGTTGGGGGAATGGGTTCCGGCATTTTGCCTCTTGGGCCGAGAACGGAACCTATATATCTACCTATAAGCGGCATGAAGTCGGCTCTTGCAATGAATATGTCATATGTCTTAGCCAGTTTCTTTGCGAGTTTTTTATCTGCACCTAATCTTTCAAGTTCATCTCTGGATACTATTTTGTCGACTCCAGCTTCCTTTGCTTTCAATGCGAAATCGCCGTCTCCGAATACACATATCTTCAATTCTTTATCTATGGGATTGGGCAAATGAACCCTTTCATTTATTCTATTTTCAGGTTTTTTCATGTCCACGTCGCGGAGAACAACTATAAGATCTATTGACTGGATGAAATTTCTCTTCTTAGATCTCTTCTTAGCATCCTCTATGGCATTTATTAGGGCTTCCTTAAGAGACGGCATTTTATGATTCAGCCTCCTCATATTTAGATATTACCTCACCATGTATACCTTCATCTATTTCCTTCTGTATCATTTTAGGATCCTTATTTTCAACAGTTACTCCCATACTGACGCATGTACCTAAAATTTCCTTTACAGCCGCTTTAAGCGAATTGGCTAATAGTTGAGGTCGCTTTATCTTGGCTATTTTTATTACTTGTTCTAGGGTGAGATTGCCAATCTTCTTTTCATGGGGAGTGCCTGAACCCTTTTCAGCCTTTACCTCTTTGATTATGAGGGCGGCCGTGGTGGGAATGCCTACAGTTACTTCGAATTCTTTGGTATCTATATCGACTTCGACTTTTACAGGTACTCGCATTCCAGCAAACTCTTTTGTGAGCTGATTTATTCTATTTACAATGGCCATTATATTTACGCCTAGAGGGCCCAATGAGGGACCTATAGGCGGTCCTCCAGTTGCTTTTCCTCCTTCAATGAGGAAGTTGAAGGTTTTCTTTGCACCCACCTTATTCCACCTATAATTTTAAAGTTACAGCTAAAAGGGGAATGTAACAGCTGTTTCATATATTTTTCCTTTTAGCTTGAGTTAGCTTGAAAGTTTTCTTATGGAATCTCCATGAACCGTTATGGGCAGAGTATATGTAGCTTCCAAGAGTTCAAGGGTCACTTCCTCTTTTACAACGTCTATTCTTGTCACTTTACCCTTCATTCCCCTGAAAGGTCCACTTATTATTTCCACGACGTCGCCGACGCTTAAACCTTCCAATGGCGATTTAGGTGTAAGGAAGAATTCTATTTCTTTTTTGTCAATTTTGCCTGGAACCCATCCCTTAACATGTCTTATACCCTTCACAGCCTGCTCTACAATATACAGGTTTTCGGTTTCGAGGAATAGGAAGCCTTTAACTTCTTCGGGTGCAATTATAGCTGATATGGGAAGGGTTTTGGAGATGCATCTGGCATATATTAATAGTGCAGCGTTTTTCTCTTGTCCTGCAGTGGTTCTTACAGCGAAGTAGGGAGACATTTTGATCACCATCTATGTTGGTAATGCTTGAATTACCGTTGATAGCAGTTGAATTATGAATCCGTATGCTCCTAAAACCATGAGGCCTATAAAGCATATTCTGAGTGAGAGTAAAAATTCCTTTGTGGATGGTTTACGTGAAAGATGAATTACACGTTTAATTTGATCTTTAAAACCGCCCAAATCCTTCACCAACCATTAGAAAAATAAAGAAGAGATATAAAAGCATTATTGAAAATTATAGAAGTAGGGCTAGAACTGCTTTTTGAACGTGAAGTCTATTTTCAGCTTGATCCCACACTATTGACTTTTCACTGTCGATTACTTCATCAGTTATTTCATATCCTCTATGTGCAGGGAGACAATGCATAATCAATACATCTTCAGGAGCCTTCTCTAAGAGCTTTGAATTTACCTGATATGGTGGAAAAATCTTCATCCTCGTTTTCGCCTCCTCCTCTTGACCCATACTTACCCAGACGTCTGTGTAAATTATGTCGGCATCTTTAACGCCTTCTTCAGGCGAATGAGTAATTTTCACTGTAGATCCACTTTTCCCTGCATTTAAATTCGCTAATTTCAGGATTTCCTCTTTCGGTTTATATTTTTCTGGACATGCAACTTTGATGTTCAATCCAAGTTTTGAACAGCCTATTAGAAGAGAGTGACATATATTGTTGCCGCCGTCTCCAATAAACGTTAAGTTTACTCCTTTCAGTCTTCCCTTCTTCTCATAGATGGTTAACATATCGGATATTATCTGACAGGGATGGTATAGATCGCTTAAACCGTTGATAACTGGAATTGAGGCGGCTTCAGCTAAGATTTCAAGGTCTCTATGAGAGAAGACTCTTGCCATAATGCCGTCCACATATCTGCTTAGCACTTTAGCTGTATCTGCTATGGTTTCGCCTCTGCCAAGTTGAAGATCGTTCCAGTTGAGATATATTGCATGGCCACCTAGCTGGGTCATGGCAACCTCAAAGGAGATCCGTGTTCTTGTAGATGGTTTTTGAAAGATCATTCCAAGAGTTTTTCCATTCAATAGCGATGTGACTTTTTTTCCTGAGTAATAGTCTAATTTCATCTTCTCCGCTAATTTGATCATTGTGAATAGTTCTTCCGAAGTAAAATCTTGCAGGGTAAGTAGATCTCTTCCCCTTAAATTTTGCAATAGGCTCACCTGAAAAATTTATGCTGTAAATGCTTATAAAGATAGCATTTAACGTTTTCAAAGTTATCCGAAAATTTTGTTTAACAGCCAGTCAACTGTAAACGGTATGAGATCGCTATATTTCTGCCCTACTCCAAGATAAAGTATGGGTTTCTTCGTAGCGTAGAGAATTGAGAGGGCGGTTCCACCTTTAACATCGGCATCAACTTTAGTTATAATTGAACAGTCTATACCTACTTCTTTATCGAATATTTCTGCTTGATATAATGCATCATTTCCAGCTAATGCGTCTCCTATAAATACTACAAGATCAGCGTTAATTACTCGTATAATTTTTTTCAGTTCATCCATTAAGCCTTTGTCGGTTTGCATTCTTCCAGCAGTGTCAATTAACACTACAGGCAGATCATGTGATTGTGCATATTTAACAGCATCATAAGCTACGGCGGCTGGATCTGCACCATACTGATGCTTAATCATTTTCAATTTAAGTCTATTTGCATGTATGGCTAGCTGTTCTTCAGCACCTGCCCTAAACGTGTCGCTGCATGCTAATACGCTGAGAAGATCCTTCCGTTTTAAAATATATGCTAATTTCGCTATAGTTGTGGTTTTTCCGCTTCCATTAACACCGACGAAGACCATTTTGAAGGGAATTTCATTCGACGTTGTCTCCTCAATCAACTTAGTTAAATTCATGGTTCCAGCTTTTCTCACAATGTCTAGAACGGCTTCTTTAAGGGCGTTTTTAACAATTAATGGTAATTCCTTATTGAACCGTGAAATTTTCCTCCCTTTCAGAGAGGTTAATACTTTCTCCTCAAAATATTCGGCAACTTGATATGCAACATCACAGCTGAGAAGTTGAAGTTTCCAATTAAATAAGACTGGTTCCAAATCTTTTTCAGTTATATTTTTCATGGAGATGGTTGTTAAAACCTGTTGGAAAGTTTTCTTCAACCTGTTGAACAATTCAAGTTTACTCCTTCAGCCACTCTTCTGTTGGATTAAACTATTCAACTGGGATTGGAGAAGTGAAATTCTATTCATAACCTCTCCAAGTTTTTTCTGAGCAGCCATATATTCTTTTTGAAGTTGTTCCAACTGTTTTTCAAGATACTCCTTAATGTTTGAAATCGGCTTTCTAACTATAATTTTTGCTCCAACATTTAGATAGGCGTTCTCCGTATCATTTAAGGTTGCATCGATGAGAAGCTGAGAGCCTAGGGGAAGTAGAACTTTATGTCCTTCGCCAATCCTGCTAATCTCATTTAAAGTTTCTATTGATAGCTGTGTATCTGCCACATATTTGTTGAGAACTTCACTTTGCTTTTGAAGGGATTCTGCAAGCGAATTAAGCATGTTAAGTTCAAGATATATCCTATTTATCTTATCCTCTCTTTTAGAAGGACTACTCAACCGTCTTCAACTCCAACAAGCTTTTGATAAGCGGATTTTTCGAACGATGTGGATTGATCACGGTGATCGATTTAACTCTTATATGTGAGCGTTTAATTTTATGTAATCCACTAATATTTGAAAATGCTCTTTCTATGGCGTCTTCAGGCTTCAGAGCAGGTATATCCATAGAGAACTTAGCCCAATTACCTGTCCGAAGCCTCATAAACCCTTCAATACGGTAAACTTTCACTTCCATTCTATTCACCTACCAATCCTAACGAATATTCAATATGTGCAAGTTCAGGGCCCGTAGTTGAATTTCCCACCAAAGCTCCATGAGAGTTAGCTACGAGCCCGATACCTACGAAGGGGAATCCTGCATTAACTGTTCCCACATCAACTTTTACTTTGAGAATTTCACTTATATTTTTTAGCTCTTCTTCAGTTGCCATGGGATGTACTATGCAACCCTTATTGGTGGCTGTTGCTGCTGCACCGACAACTTCAAATCCAGCAATGGATGTGGCTACAGCTTCCACACCTAGAATATCTTCAACATGTCTTTTAACTGAGGATTCCAATTTAGGATTTATAATGGCAGCTTTATCATTGGCAAGAATTATATTTCCCAGAGCGGTTTTCTTACTTGGCAGATAATCTACATTTATATGTAAAGTTGATTTAAGATACTGTATGTCCTCTTGAGGGCAGAAGTATGGTAATAATAGTCCATTTGAATTTCCAACTGCGAATACCCCTACAAGTATTGAGCTGCTGATCTTAGCTGAAACAACTTTCACTTTAAGTATACTGCTCACAGTTTTCACAGTTTTTTCAGGAAGATCTGGAGGAAGTATCACATAATTATCGGTTGCAAGGCAGAATACGCCTATGCTGCCTGTACCATAAAAAGATATTCGCTCAATCAAGTTGAAACCTCTAATTTACGCGAGATAAACTCTAACTAATCCATCCTCCTCTTTGACCACTCTAATTTTAATCCGTCTTGGCGGTTTCTGAATTCCACTACTCCACACTTTTTCGTTAACTTCTGGCGAAATCCAAATGTTCTCGCTCTTTAAATGTCTTTCAACAAAGGATTTTATGAAGCGGATTGCTCTGGGCGCTCTTTTAGGCCGGGGAACATAATATGCAATTCTAAGTGGAACAGTGTATATGCGTTCCTCCACAATCTTCGATTTTTCTTCACTACTCATTCAAATCACCCCGATCATAGTTGAAGTCTACTCCTCCTCCAATTTCTCATTTTAGGATGTCTCCTGAATCGCCCTCTAGTTTTAACAACAACCCAGAATGGAACCGGCGAGTTCTGTTTTAAAGCTTTTGAAAGTCTCAATTTTTTACCTAAAGGTTTATGTTTAGCCATGTTAGTTCACCTTTAAACTTTTCTCCTGAAAATTATACGGGTATGCTTCCTTCTATTTGTAAGTTGGAGAAGTATATTTTTCAATTGCGTATCGGTGAGGGGTATGGGAATTTTACCTGAATTGGCTAACTGTATTAGTTGAAGCTCAAGCTGCTCGGCGAACTGCGGCCTCACCATCTTCAAATTCATTAATCTACTCCTCGCCTTTGGTGTAAGTATTCTCCTTAAAGCTTCCCTTTTAGCTGCTTCTAATGCTTCCCTTCTTTTAGCTTCTTCAAGTTTCTGTTGTAATTCCTGCAGTTTTTTCTGCCTTATAGCTTCTAACTCTTCGTCACTGTACTCTTCGGACAAAGCAATTCACCCCTTTAATCACTTAGCTACGGTAACATATTTTTTTAACTCAGGCATATTTCTCGTTAAATCTCTAAATATTCTGTTAGATAAACGGTATATTAAGGAGAGGCCATCTCCCGTTAGAATTCTTCCATCCTTTTCGGTTTTGGTTACTAGGCCGGCCTGCTCCAATTGTTGCAGAATCTTCCTTATAATGGCGCCGCTTCCCTTCCTGAAATGCTCCTTTTTTACACCTCTCCTTTTCCTACCTCCATATGCAGTCCTTAATCTGGAGATGCCGACAGGGCTGTGTAGAAAGATTTTGCGGAGGAGAGATGCGCAACGTATATACCACCAGTCGGGATTTTGCGGAGGCCGCTCCTTATGAACTCCTGTCTTCACAAATAAAGCCCATACTGGAGGTTTTATCTGAGGATAATTCTCTTTCAAGTAGGATGCAAGCTCCCTTATCAATCTGTCTGCAGGAATATTTCTAGGGGAAACCATAATTTATCACCAATGGAGAGATTAGCTTAACCTCAGCGTTGAAAGTAAGTCTATCCCTTATAAATTCTTCGCCGTCTATATAGTGTTACCGTTAGCCCTCTAACATCAATTATCCTAGCATTCAGCATGGAGGCAAGCTTAGCTGCCAATTTTCTCCTATCTACACCCTCAACGGCAAGTGCGCTTCTCAGAAAACGTATTTTAACATATTCTTTATCGTCAAGTTGTCTATCAATTTCCCTGACTACATTTTCACATAAACCCTTCTTTCCCACATTTATTTGAGGAAGAGTTTCAGGAAGTTTTGGTTTAATGGATTTTTTCATAATCATCAACCGTTATAGATGTGGATGGGAAGAATTTAAGCTTCACGTTTCAATTGGATATCGCATCTGTCGGTTGCAGCTAAAACATGTAATTACAATATGCTTCATACGATTATTTCTAATCCTTACCCGACAATTCACGCCAGGTACAAGGAAAGCTCCACAATGATGGCAGAACCGCCTTCTCCACTTATTTGGAATTCGAACTTTACATCTCATACTGATGAGACGGGCCAGTTGAACATATCTATTGGCCAGCTCAGGTGATTCGTGGAAAATGGAGTCTGCCAATATAAAAAGTCTGTTTATTCTTTGCCTTGCAAGGTCACGGATGTAACGTGACATTATCACCATTAAATTATAATTTACAGGGAGCAATTTAAATTAGAGGATTAAATATGGCCTGTCTCAACATTATAATTGCTGAAGCAGCACTAGAAACTATACCTAAAGAAATAATATATCATCCTGCAGTTATGAAAAATGCGAAGAGAAGAGGAAAGAAGCCTGAAGAGCTAATCCTCGACATCTCATACCACTATGCCGCTATGAAGAAGTTGAAAGAAAGATGGAAAAGAGGAAGACCTGACATAATTCATGTAGCCTTGCTACATATTCTAGGTTCACCGGCAAATAAGAAGGGATTGGTTAGAACGTTTATACACACCATAAAAGATTATATCATATTCATTCATCCTGAGACTAGGCTTCCTAAAAACTATTTGAGATTTATCGGGTTAATGGAGCAGTTATTCAAGGAGAAAAGAGTGCCTCCGAAAAGCAAAAAACCTCTATTGAAGATGAAGAAGGGAAGCTTAACGAATTTACTATTGAAGATTAAACCGTCCAAAGTTATTCTTTTAACCCAGAGGGGAAATCTAATCCATCCTGAAAGACTTGGAGAGAAACTTGTAGAAGAGGCAGAGGCAGCCATTATAATTGGAGGATTTCCTCACGGAAAATTCACGAAGAAAACACTTGGAGTTGCCGATGAAATATATTCCATATATCCAGAAGTCTTAGAGGTTTGGGAAGTAATTTCAATAATACTGCATAACTTTGAAAATGCTGCTGGAATATTTGAATATTAAAAGGAAAAGTTTCAGTTTTTCCAGCTTAAGTCATAGGTTTTTACCTCAGTGACCCTCTTATCATCATCAAAATAATAACGAAGATCCTCAATATATTTCCTTTGGCCGAAACATGTTATGTTGTTGATAGAAAACTTGGTGGACCGAAATAGCTTTAAATCCTCGAGTTTAAGCAGGTTTAAGGCCGGAAGTGTAACGGCTTCGGCTAAAGAATGTAACTATTTCCAGCTCGATGTTTTATAATTCCCTGAGAAGGAGAGTCATAGTTTATTATTCGTAATTTGTTAGAAAACTTAAGAGATATTCGATGGAATCGAATACTAGTTGAAGGCCGTACCTTACTTCACGTCTAGATGGAGGCTGGCCTCCTCTTTTTTCTATGTGTGCTTTTTCGGAAACATAAGACCAAGTCTGTGAGATCAACCCAGCAGTTTGATTATCAAGACCGAGTTTTCGCATTGGTTTAAGAAGTAAACGTGGATTCGGCGTCTTGTCTGGTTGAATAGGCGGAGGACGCTTCTCGAGCAGTTCATACATCTTTGCTAACAGCGTGATTAGTGCCATCCTTAAGTTATTGCAACAATCGCTCATTCTATTTTCTTCGAACACGGACATGGCGAGGTTCAACTCTCTCAGAACATCGCTCCAATTCAATTCCTGCAATTTTCGCTCGATGAATGATCTCTCCTCACCGTTCTTATCCTTAACATAGACCCTGAGATCGGACATGAGATTCAAGGCATTCTTCATTGGTAGAACTAACTTACCCTGAGGAGCCGTTCCGGTAAACTCTCGCTAAGGATCGCCGCCAGCCTAGCGGAACTCCCGGAATCGTACTCTTCCGAAAGCGGCTTTGACGGCCATACCCCACTCCTTGAGTGAAG
>Ga0190361_1000175_pt1 | contig 26881 bp, 28 predicted proteins | sample 48721845_MG_FD_161273 | JGI IMG/M metagenome (GOLD analysis project Ga0190361, IMG submission 161273) | Hydrothermal vent microbial mat bacterial communities from Southern Trench, Guaymas Basin, Mexico - 4872-18-4-5_MG | ecosystem: Environmental > Aquatic > Marine > Hydrothermal vents >... | reverse complement strand
GATTATCGTAAAGACCTCTATTAAGTCATCCAGAACACCAATACCTATGATCGTTTGTCCCAGATCCGTATTCACGATCTTAAATTCATCGAGAATCGGGATTAAGACGGCCTCCCCAACGGTGGCAAAGGAGAGGGCAACGAGAATAGAGATCAACCAGGGGCAGTTAAAGACAAAATGAACGAGCAGGGTTCCAAAAACAGCCTCAAGAAGAATTATAAAAAGTGTTGCCTTGACGATAAATCTCTCCCTCTTTATAACCTCTTTTAGATCGATCTCGAGACCGATTATAAAGAGAAGGAAATACATCCCGAGCCCTGCTATAAACTTGAAGGTATCGGATGAAGTGACAGCTGAGAACGGATTGTGAACGGCCAATAAAACCCCGAGGATCAGTGCGGCGAAGATCCATGGAACCCTTATCTTTTCTATCAATATCCCGACCAGGAGAGTAAATAAGAATGAAGCCGCCAGAAATAAGATTAGCTCCATTTTACCTCCTCTTTAATCTTATGGAACCAAACAATATAAGTACCGGAAATACCTCCAACCTGCCGATCCACATCAATAAAGCCAGAATCATCTTGCATAGAACCGACATATCAAACCATGCACTACCGCTTACGGCAGTAAGCCCCACATTACCCATCGCCGACAGACTGAGGGACATGGATTGGACTCCCGTATAGCCGGAACCCATCAGTATCAGTCCGCCAAGTATTGCAACGATCAAGTAAACGGAAGAGAGCCCAAACACATAGATGATCTCGCTGCCCTCTAATTGTTTCCCACCGATCTTCATCCTCAAGACGGCAGTCTTCGGCAAAAATAACCTCTTTAGGCTGTGATGAATTACCTGAAGGATAACTACCAACCTAAGAATTTTTATGCCCCCGGCCGTTGATCCATAGAGCCCACCAATGTACATCAGGAGCATCATGATAGTCTGCGGGATATCCGGCCATCTACCGATATCGGCTATAGAAAATCCCGTACACGTCATGGCGGCAACCATATGGAACGCGCTGTCCATGATTGTCTCCAAAATTCCCCGATCGGCAGAATACAGACAAAAGGATGTTATCAGTATCGCAACAAGCAGGATTGAGATCATGTACCTGAGTTCTATATTCCTGGTTATCTCTTCATACCTCCCCTCAAACAGCCTGAAGTGCAATAAAAAACTTATGGCACCTATGATCATGAAGATAATCAATATTGTGTGGATCACTAAGCTATTGGGATGCGCATTAAAGTATCCAACGTTCTCGGAGTGGGTTGAAAATCCTCCGGTTGAGAGGGCAGAAAAAGAATGTGTAACGGCATCGAATATACCCATCCCTCCAATGTACAATAGTATGATGCACGCTATGGTATAAACGGAGTATATCTTCCACGTCTCATATATGGTACTCTTTAATCTCGGTTTTATCCTCTGCTCACCAACCTCGGATGCATAATAATCCATGGCAATGGTCCCTCGTCGCATGAAAACAACCAACGCCAATACAATAATCCCAACACCCCCAACCCACTGTGTTAAACCTCTGTAAAAAAGGATACCCCTATCGACATTCTCTGGAAACTGGATCATGGTCATCCCAGTTGTTGTCCAGCCGGACATGGACTCAAAGAAGGAATCCATGGGATTCAGGGTACCGCTCAGGGTATATGGAAGAGAACCCACTAATGCGATGATCAACCATGCGATTGAAACGGTTATCATCGTGTGTTTTGTCCTTGGTGGAGTATCCACCCTTATCTTTTTGAACCCAAGGTACAGTAGATACAGAACAAATGAGGGAATTAGAAATGTGGAGGCTTCTCTCAGAAACATGAAGAGATCATAGCTTTCAGAGCAAAGAAAAGCTACGGGGATCGGCACCAGGAGGATAAAAGAGACAATTCTACATATCTCACCCAGGTCATGGGATGCGATCTTTATATCCTCTGTGTGAATGGCCAACATTTGGATTAATTATGGATGAAAACCCTATAAATTAAAAAAATTAAATTAAACTAAATTAAAATGCCCACCGTAGAATTCAATTTTCGGGAACTCAACTCATTGCTGGGAAGAAGATTTAAGCCACGGGAACTCACGCATAGAATTTCTATGTTGGGTGTGGATATTGAGAGTATAGACCATGATAAAATAATTATGGAGATCTTTCCGAACAGATCAGACATGCTGAGTATAGTGGGGTTTGCAAGGGCATTAAAGGGAACCTTGGAAATTGAAAAAGGGCTTCCCGTTTATAGTACAGAGGATTCTGGGATCAAACTCTTTGTTGACACATCGGTTAATGGAGTGAGGCCATTCATAGTGGCAGGAATTGTTAGAGAAATTTCATTTACCGAGGAAAAATTAGTCTCTCTGATGGACATTCAGGAAAAGTTGCATATCACTCACGGAAGAAATAGGAAGAAGGTGGCTATAGGAGTCCATGATATGTCCAGGATAGAGGCACCTTTTTTCTATAAGGCTGTTAATCCCACTGAGATATCCTTTATCCCTTTGGATATGAAAGAGGAATTAAATCTAAATGAAATTCTGGAAAAACATCCCAAGGGAAGGGACTATGCATGGATACTTGAAGGTCTTGAGAGATACCCTATAATCCTCGACAAGAACAAAAATGTTCTTTCCTTTCCTCCGATAATCAACGGCGAATTAACCAGGGTTAGTGAATCCACTACAGATATTTTTATCGAGGTCACGGGCATGGATCAAAGGGCAGTAAATCAGGCACTAAACATTATTGTTACATCTATTTTGGATAGGGGAGGAAAAGCATATACTGTGGAGATTTTAGAGATAAAGAAATAAAAATAAGAAAAAGAATTATTTAGAGAGATAATTTCCTATCACTATATACCTGAAATCCTTTTTCTGATATGTTTCATAGGCCCCATAGAGACCATAAATTACTGCGACTAAACCTAGCAATAGAATTACTGGCATTAATAAAAATCCGATAAGTACAAAACTTAGAATAATCGCAATTATCCACAGTGTAGTAAATCCAACTGCCACTATCAATTGATAAACCAGGGCCTGTTTAGCTTGGAACTCCACATACTTGGATTTGTCCTTCTGGGTTAACCATATTATCAATGCCACAATCACGGTAATAAGTATTCCCGCGTGGGCAATCGCAGCCATCAGATTCTCATCCTTCACTCCAGTAGTTGATGCTTCAGATTTTGTTTCTTCTTCGGATGTTTCCATTTTTATCATCGATTACTTTCGTTTTTGATTCTTTTCTTCCTTATTTTTCTTTTCATCCCTTTTTCGCAATAAAAGGACAATTATGACAACGATGGCACCAATTATTAGTACAATTATTAGTAATGCAAAAAGACCAAAAAGAACGAAGGTAGTAATAATAGAACCAAGGATAGAACCAAAGAGCCCAGATATCGCGCCCACCACCTTTTTTGATGCCTCCACACGTTTGAAATAATCTTCACACCCCTCTTTTATCCTTCCCCGATATTTCTGGCACTCTTGCCCGCTTTTGTTATTTTCAACAAATGGACCGAAACCATACCTATTAGAAGCAGCTCTATAAGCACAATCCCTTTGGAATTCTTCTTTAACATTTAGGCAATAGTTCAGGTCTTTTATCCCGTTTTTTTGTATGTAGAATGCTATGCAATCTTTTTGATCTGTGTGGTGGAGAGAATAGCAACTGGAGATATTCTTTGGATCCCTGTTATAAAGAACAAAGGTGAGACATCTGCCTCTATGTACCATGGGGATTTCATCGCATTGCTCTTCTTTATCAAAATATTGGAAGAATTTATCCAGACAATCCTCCTTAGTAGAGGTTCTACTTATTGAGAAACAGTCACTGATGTTTACCGCATTGTTTAGATAACACCTGTCTCTTTCCCCGGGAGTGCGAATCTCTTCGCAATCTTCCAGTGACGCTGAAACCACAAGGGAAAAGCTAAACAACAAAAATGAAGCCACAAATAATGCTTTATATCTCATTTTATTTTGTCTTAACTATATTTAACTAGATTTTTGATTGAATTGATTTCTTGTCTTCAACCAGCCCACAACCTCATAGATAATTGTGTTGTAGACGGGAATTATGTAGAGTGGTAGAATAATGCCAAAGATGCCGCCAGTTATGGCTCTAATCTGATTTGTACTCTCATAACTCGTCACTAATTGAATCCCACCATCCAAACCCATCGGGATTAGGGAAAGGATAAGAAGCCATTTACCGGGTGTTTCTTTATTGTCAATCCTCTTGAATAGGGGATAAATTAGCGATGTAATCAAGAATCCAAAGTAAATAGCGGTGCATCTTGCACATACTGCTAATTTATAGCCAAAAAGAAAAAAAGAGCGCTCTGGCAACTGATGGCACACGGGAGAAAATAAAAAGTAGATCAAGTTAGCGGCAAATTCCCGATGAATGCTCATAAGATATGGTGCAAGAATAATGAGAAAGCACCACATCAGAACCGGAAAAAGGAAGATTAAGTATATCCTTTTTTTGTATATCATTTTATTAGATATATTATAGAGGAAAAGAAATATTAACTAAATTACTCTAAATTATGATGAAGATGAGAACCTCAAAAATAGAAAGGAAGACTAAGGAAACCCAGATTTCTTTAGAACTGAACTTGGACGGAACCGGAAGATCCGAAATTGATACACCACTAAAATTTCTGAATCACATGCTGGAGAATTTCTCCAAACATTCCAGGTTTGATTTGAGGATTAAGGCCAAGGGAGATGTAGAGGTAGATGATCACCACCTCGTGGAGGATCTCGGTATTTGTCTGGGATTGGCACTGGAAAAAGCATTGGGTGAGAAAAGGGGAATCTGTAGGATGGGCAATGCCTCCGTGCCATTAGATGACGCCCTTGCCACCGTTGCTTTGGATCTAAGCGGAAGAGGATATGCCAAGGTTGATATCCAATTTTCAGAATTCAAGGATGCCAAGCTTGGAGATCTAACCAAGGAAAATATCCCTCACTTTTTTGAATCCTTTGCAATTAATGGAAGATTCAACCTACACATGAAGGTAGAGGGAAAGAACGACCATCACAAGGTAGAGGCCTGCTTTAAAGCTCTTGCGAAGGCATTATATGATGCCACCAGGATTATAGGGGAAGGGATCCCTTCTACAAAGGGGATGGTATGAAAAATGCAAGGCTACATAGATCTAAATTACAAACTCGGAGAAGATGACATCATTGCTTCCTTCTATCTAGAACCAGCTGGGGGTTTGTCACTGGAACGGGCATCTGAAGATATCGCTGCCGAATCTTCTATAGGCACGTGGACGGATATAAAGACAATGAAGCCGGAAATAACTGGGAAATTAAAGCCGAGTATTTTTGAGATAGATAAGGAAAAAAATGAGATTAAGATCGCATATCCATCCAAACTCTTTGAGTTGGGGAATATGTCACAGATTTTGAGCAGTGTAGCTGGAAATATCTTTGGTATGAGGTCTGTGAAAAATCTTCGTCTCCTAGATTTAATATTCCCAGGGTCTATTGTAAAATCCTTCAAGGGACCAAGATTTGGGATTAATGAAATTAGGAAGATATTGAAGGTAAGGGATAGGCCTTTAGTGGGAACGATAATAAAGCCCAAACTTGGTCTCAATACCGAGGATCATGCTCGTGTAGCATATGACTCATGGATGGGTGGCTGTGATCTTGTCAAGGATGATGAAAATCTCACAAATCAGGACTTCAATCCATTCGGCGACAGGATTATAAAAACCCTGGAGATGAGGGATAGGGCAGAGGAGGAAACGGGGGAAAAGAAGATATATATACCAAATATTACTGCAGAAACCAGGGAGATGATACGTCGTGCAGAATTTGTCAGGGAAAATGGCTGTGAGTACGTGATGATCGATATCGTCACGGCGGGATTTTCGGCGGTTCAATCCCTGAGGGAAGAGGATTTAGACTTAGTAATACACGCTCACAGAGCCATGCACGCCGCCTTTACAAGAAATAAGAAGCATGGGATTTCTATGCTAGTTCTGGCAAAACTCTCGAGGATTATTGGAGTGGATCAATTGCACATAGGAACGGCAGTGGGGAAGATGGAGGGTCCCAAAGAGGAGGTAATCGGGATTAAAAATGCTATTACCCAGGAATGTTTTGATCTAAAGCCAGTATTTCCCGTATGTTCGGGAGGCTTACACCCAGGCTTAGTTCCAGAGCTGGTTGAGATTCTTGGAAGGGATATCATCATACAGATGGGCGGCGGAATTCACGGACATCCAGGTGGAACCAGGGATGGAGCATTGGCTGCTCGAGAATCCATAAATGCGGTTATGCAGGAAATCCCGTTGGAGGAATATGCTAAAGATTATGAAGAATTGAGGGAAGCATTGGAGAAATGGGGGAAATAATCAATCGATTCTTTGATAGTATTATGAGTGAGTTCTATAATACTGCAGCGGATGTTTTACCCCGCATTCCGCCTTACAAAGACCATAGGATTTTATCTTTGCACAGGATGGACAGGAATATTTTGTGGTTCCTTTTTCCCCAGCCAAAAACCCCAATTGGTATCTTGTTTTTTCTTCACTGAAGTTCGGGTGTCTGGAGAATATTTTCACAACACCATCAACATTCAATCCAAGACCGAGAAAGAACGTGCCTAAAGTGAACATCTCATTATGGGATGCATTTCCAGATTCCAGGGAGGCGAGCATGCCTTTTATGCAGGGTGGCAACGCTTTATTATCTATCTGTTCAATCTTGATATTCATCGGTTTTCTAAAGGCGCTAAATTCGCTGGAGATTTTTTTGGAGATCTCTTTGAATTCATTTGGAATTCCCCTAATGTCAACGGGCTCCATAATCCTAAGTCTGATAGCCTCTCTAAGCAATGGTAGGATTTCTGTTTCATCGATTTCCACATAACCCTTGTCCACGACCCTGTTTACAAGTTTCCATTTAGGATCTGATCTTACCAGATTTTTACAAAGCCTGAGATATTCCGAAAAATACACCCTGTTTTTTAGATGAAGGTTCAGATCCCGCATAATCTCATTTAGAATTTCTCCCCTCTCATTTCTAAGAAATTGATAGGAATTTTCTGCTTCTACAGAGGCATATCTGGAAACAATGGCCATGTTCTTAGTAAGATTGACAAGGATTCTGGCTATGGCATAACTCAATATACTGAGTTCTTGAGAGAGACCGTCTTCCAGATTGGGATTAATCCTCCCATTCAATGCATCCTGAACCCTCTGCCGTCCGAGATCAATACTTGCAGAATATATCGGATGGGTCTTGATCTCATCCAGCGTCAGATTTAACGAAGAAACGTAATCCTTGGCCTCTTTCAAAAATGGATACCTCGCAAGTTTCTCCAGATCAAATTCCTTCATCTTAAATAAAAATAAGAATCAAAAGCATTAATTTCAATCTTTATGGAAATTTAAACATCCAAACCCATAATTAATTTAATATGCATTCTAAGCATAGGAAGAGGGGGAAGAGCAAGAAGGAGCTGGAAAAAGAGGTAGAAGGCTTAAAAAAAGAAATTGAAGAACTCAGGAAACATTCATTGCGACAAAGGGCAGATTTTGAAAATTACAGAAAGCAACTGGACAGGGAGAGGGAGGAATTCATGAAATATGCCAATGAGAAATTAATTACCCAGCTCTTAGAAGTGATCGATAATTTTGAAAGAGCCCTTCCCGAATTGGAAAAGAATGATCCAGAATCTGCTCGGGGAATTGAGATGATCTATAAGCAATTGATGCAGATCCTGGAAAAAGCGGGTCTTAGAAGGATCGAAGCCATTGGAAAGAAGTTTGATCCTTACTATCACGAGGCGTTTCTGCGAGAAAAGAGTGATGAACCAGAAGGCACCATCCTGGAAGAATTGCAGAAAGGGTATATGTTGAATCTAAAGGTAATTCGTCACTCAAAGGTTAAGGTTTCTAAAGGAAAATAAATTTAAAAGGTGAATGAAAAATGGCAGAAGAAAAGGTAAAGAAGGAAAAAATTATCGGGATTGATCTTGGAACGAGCAATTCACAGGCAGCCGTGATAATAGCGGGAAAGCCAACTATCATACCCTCGGCAGAAGGAGCAACCTATGCGGGTAAAATGTTCCCTTCTGTTGTTGCATTTACTAAGGATGGTCAAATTCTTGTAGGTGAGCCCGCCAAAAGACAGGCGGTCTCAAATCCTGAAGGAACCATAATTGCTGTGAAGAGAAAGATGGGTACTAATTATAAATACAAAATTTATGGAAAGGAATACACCCCTCAGCAGATTTCTGCATATATTCTTCAGAAGATCAAAACCGATGCCGAGGCATTTCTGGGAGAAAAGATTAAGAAAGCGGTGATCACGGTTCCAGCTTATTTTGATGACAATCAGAGGACAGCCACAAAGGATGCTGGCACTATCGCTGGCTTGGATGTGGTGAGAATCATAAATGAACCTACAGCTGCCTCTCTCGCTTATGGAATCGATAAGACCGAAAAAGAACACAATATAATGGTATTTGACTTTGGCGCTGGAACCTTAGATGTGACAATAATGGAGTTTGGCGATGGTGTCTTTGAGGTTGTTTCCACAAGCGGGGATACCCATCTTGGCGGCAACGATATGGATGAAGCTATTGTAAACTGGATCGTTGATGAATTCAAAAAAGAATCGGGCATTGATTTAAGGCAGGATAAGATGGCTATCCAGAGGGTGAGGGAGGCGGCAGAAAAAGCAAAGATCGAACTCTCTTCGGTACTCGAGACCGAGATAAATCTGCCATATATTACTGCAGACAAGAGTGGACCTAAGCACTTGACTAAGAAATTAACCAGGGCAAAATTGGAGGATCTCGTAATGCCAATCGTGGAGAAGTGTAGGCATCCCATGGAAAGAGCCCTAAAGGATGCAAAAACAAAGCCGGAAGATATAACAAAGATCATCCTCGTTGGAGGTCCTACAAGAATGCCCATAGTTCAGAAATTTGTAGAAGATTTTGTAGGGAAAAAGGTCGAGAGGGGTATTGATCCAATGGAGTGTGTTGCGATGGGCGCAGCAATCCAGGGAGGTGTCCTCGCCGGAGAGGTGAAGGATATAGTACTCTTAGATGTTACCCCGCTAACCCTTGGGATAGAAACCCTTGGTGGTGTAAGAACGGAATTAATTCCAAGAAATACTACCATACCCACAAGGAAAAGTCAGATATTCACCACTGCGACTGATTTTCAAACCGCTGTTACAATCAATGTCCTCCAGGGGGAAAGACCAATGGCTGCCGACAATATAAGCCTTGGACAATTCAATCTGGTTGGAATTCCTCCAGCTCCCAGGGGGGTTCCTCAGATAGAGGTAACATTTGATATAGATGCCAATGGAATTTTAAATGTTTCTGCAAAAGATCTTGGGACGGGAAAGGAGCAAAAAATAACCATCACCGCCTCCACAAAACTTTCTAAGGAGGAGATCGATAGAATGGTGAAAGAAGCAGAAGAGCATGCAGAAGAAGACAAAAGGAGAAAGGAGGAGATAGAGATTAGAAATAATGCTGATTCTTTGATATATGCAACAGAAAAAACCCTCTCAGAATTTGGAGACAAAATTACTAAAGAACAGAAAGAGAAGATAGATGGGGCTGTAAAGGCACTAAAAGAGGCGTTATCCGGAAAGGATATAACAGAGATAAAGAAGAAGATGGACGAGTTAAGCAAAGCAGTTCAGGAGGTTGGAGCAACGATATATCAGAAGGCACAACAGGCCCAGGCGGCACAGCAGGCAGCTCAGGGAGCAGCAGGGGAGAAGAAGGAGGAAAAGCATGGGGGGGATAAAGAGAAGGTTGTGGATGCGGAATACGAGGTGAAGGATGAGAAGAAGGGAGAAAAGAAGAAATGACTAAAATTCAAAAAGAAGAAACTATCAGAGAAAATAGACTGGGATGAATTGTATTGTTCTCAGCTTGAAATACGATAAATCCAAATACAGAATTCTCTAATATGACAAAGCGCGACTACTATGAGATTCTTGGTGTCGGAAGGGATGCCACCGAAAAGGAGATCAAAAGAGCCTATAGAAGATTAGCCAAGAAATATCACCCAGATGTTTGCAAGGAACCTAATGCTGAAGAAAAATTCAAGGAAATTTCTGAGGCATATGAGGTTCTAGTCGATCCAAATAAAAAAGCCAATTACGATAGATTTGGTCATGCCGGAACGGAAAGTATCTTTGGAAAGGGTGGCTTTAGTTGGTCAGATTTTACCCATTTTAGTGATATAGATGATTTATTTGGTAGAGACTTCTTTGGAAGGGACATATTTGATGTATTTTTTAAGGGGTTTAGAGAGACCACCAGAGCGGGACCGGTTAAGGGTAATGATCTAAGATATGATCTCTACATAAGCCTGGAAGAGGCGGCATCTGGATTAAAAACAGAGATTCAGATTCCGAGAACAGAGAAGTGTAGTGATTGTAATGGCACTGGGGCCAGGGCGGGAACATCACCAAAAACATGTCCCGTATGCAATGGAACTGGGCAGGAAAAAAGGGAGAGAAGAACACCATTTGGTCAATTTGTAAGTATCACTACCTGTAGTAGATGTCATGGTGAGGGAAAAATTATAGAACAACCCTGTCCCACCTGCAATGGCACTGGGAGAATAAGACATACCAGAAGGATCTCTGTCAAGATTCCCGCCGGTGTTGATACTGGATCTCGCCTTAGAATTTCTGGCGAGGGCGATTCTGGGATTGGAGGAGGACCATCTGGAGATCTCTATATTGTTATACATGTCAATCCTCATGAATTTTTCAAGAGGGAGGGGGATGATATTTTCTGCGAAGTACCTATAACCTTTACTCAAGCGGCATTAGGTGATGAAATTGAGGTTCCCACATTGAAGGGAAAAGCGAGGTTGAAGATACCACCCGGAACGCAAACAGGGACTATCTTCAGGCTAAGGGGGGAAGGAATCCCTCATCTCAAGGGAAGGGGCAAGGGGGATCAAAACGTCAGGGTTAGAGTAGTTACACCAAAGAAGTTGAGTAGGAGGGAGAAAGAATTATTTGAGGAACTGGCAAAAATAGAGGGTAAGGGATCAGGGCTCAAAGGCTTTATTGGGAGGATGATGAATGATGTAAAAGAAACCTTTACATAAAATTGATTTTATTTAACTGAAAATTCAAATTTATAACTATGGATAAAATGATCTCAAGAAAGTTGGTCATATCATGGATAATCCTACTCGCTATTGCAGCTATTATCATAGTCTTTATCCTGTGGTGGTTCTTTGGTCAGTACTACGCCCTTGAACCTATTGGTGGGACCTCAATAGAGGCGATTAAATGAAATGATAAAATCCAGATTCAACACAGAGAGGATTTCTATAAAGACAGGTATTATATTCTCAAGGTTTGGAATCTCTCCAAATACATGGACGGTCATGGGTTTGATTCCCGCCATCCTGGGATTTATAATCCTCGCTATTTATCAAGATCTGCTCGCAAGCCTCCTCTTTTTTATCCTTTCTGGGGTTATCGATGCAATAGATGGGGCGGTAGCGAGGGTAACTAGAAGTATCTCCGCACAGGGTGCATTTCTCGATGGAATAATTGACAGATATGTGGAGATTTTACTCTACATGGGGCTTCTATTTTTCCTATTTAGCAGAGAGGAATTCTTGCTGCCGAATTCTTTCTGGATTTCACTTCTTATTTTTGGGGCATTAATGCCAACATATATCAGATCCTATGCACACCATAGGGGCGTAGTTATCGATTCCGAGGATCTGAGAAGAATGGGTGGCCTTCTTGAAAGGGCAGAGAGGTTAACATTAATCTACATAGGAATGTTTTTGGGTTTATTTGAAGAAATCTGGCTCGTTTATGTAATAGCCATAGCGTCTATTTTAGCTAATATTACCGCTCTGCAAAGACTGTGGTTTGTGATCAATTATGGAAAGAGGATATAAAAATGGATATGGGGTATTTAATAATTGATTCCCTATTCCATATCTGATATGGTTTCTCAGAGGATTACCCCAAAGGAACTTTCAAATCTACTGGTGGAAAAGCATCAAAAATTTATAGAAGAATATAAAAAAGAATTTGATATCCTGGATAGAATTTTTGTTCTGAAGGAAAAGCAGGACCAACTGGAATATTGGTTGCACGATTCTAAGGACGATCCCGAGAAGAATCAGAAATATCTTAAAGCCATGAGGGCTGCGGATAAAGAACTTCTAAAATTGAACGAGGAACTAAAGGTGTTGTATAGTTCTAATTCTAATGAAACCGAAACCCACAATGTTCCTAAAACCAATCTCAAAGGTAGATACAACTTGCTAAAGAATAGGATAGAGATGCATAAGGAAGCCATTACCTACTGGGATAAGAAACTCAAAGATCTTTCAAAGGACAAGGAGGCTAAGAAGAGGGGAAAGGTTAAAAAGGTTGGAGAGTTGAAAAAGAAAAAAGCAAAAAAGGCCAAAAGGACTAAAAAGGTCAGAAAATAGATTTTAATTGATAATTGAATTTCACGAAGTGAAATTCTGGGGGTTTAGAAATTGGGGTTGCCCCTTCCCCTTCTATTTATTATAATTAAAATTTAAATAGGATTAATTTAGAATCATGAACGAAAAAGAACTGAAGAATAATATAAATGCACTGAGGCATGAGATAGATCAGAGAAATAAAAGGATCAGAGAACTTTATAGGGAGATAAATTTTCACAAGAGGGATGCAGATCAATTGAGAATCAAGAGGGATGAAACCACCGAAAGGGCAAATAAACTTGGCGAAGAGGCAAAGATATTTATAGCTAATAGAGACAAACTCAATGAGAAGATCTCTAAGTTAAAGGAAAGGCGCAATTCCATAATTACAGAAATAAAGAATTTCACTCGAGAGATAAAAGAGAATAAAAATCTCAGAGATGAATTGAACAAAGATTCTAGGGGAACGAATGAATTACTTAAAGATATATATGAAAAGAATCTGAAAATTCTTCTAAATGATGACATACCACTAAAGGATGAGATCAAACTGTTTGATAAAGTTTTTGAGATCAAAGAGAGACTGAAGGTTGCCAAAAAGGCCGATTCTTTGCATAAAAAGATCTTAAATAAATATGATCATATTCAGAAGCTTAAAACCGAGTTGAATCAGATACGCGAGGAGATACAAAATATTGCCAATGAATCACAAGAGCAGCATGAGAAGGCAATGAATATCTACAAGGAAATAAGCATTTTGAGAAGGGAATCCAATAACTACCACAGAAAATTACTTGAGAAATATGATGAGATGAATCCGCTTCGTGATAAGGTAAATGAGATAAAGGCGGAGATAAAAGTAATACAGGGAAAATTATCCCCATATCTCGAAGAAATGAACAGGATCAGGCATGAAAGGGAAGAGCGTAGGAAGGATAAAGATCTTGTTGAGGCAAAAGAAAAATTACACACAAAGAAGAGGCTGAGTATTGATGACTTCAGAATTCTCATGGAAAGGGGAGAGATCAGTTTAGACTAAGCAGGTGGTTCTTGATAATAAAATAGGTAAAATAAACAACCCCGCCATAAATGGCGGGGTATTTCACACTAACCAATCGCTTAGGGTTGATTGCCCAAGGTCAGTCTCCAAATCGGAGAACTCTGAAACCCTGAGCACATTAGACCAGTCACTTGCATTCGCTCCAGAGGTGTCCCTTTCGGAAGATTTTCCTGAGCCAAGGGAACTCGCGAAACAATCTATACGCTGAGTATCCCTTGAAAAGCTAGGGTCACATAGGGCACGCTCAGGTTGGGTTTAAAGCCAACAAAAAGGTGAACATGGTCGGTGCTCACTTCAAGCTCATATATCGTAAAGTCATGCTTAGTAGCGACTTCACGAAGAATCCGCTCGCATGCGAATTTCAGTTCCAAGTTTCGGAAGATTGGCTTCCGATACTTTGGGCAGAACACTATGTGGTAACATAGTTGCCCATGTGGCTGAATCAAAGATTCAGACACACACCCGACCAGGGGTCGGTTGTGTATCCATGGCTAAAGCTTTTTAGATCCATTTTTTACCTCCGAGGCGCTGGTCAAAGTGCCAGTGCCTCAGGGTAAATTTATACATTACGATTGATCACAGAAATTCCACGCTAAAAAGAAAACGGAGGTATAAGCAAGGTTTAGCGGTCTTTATTTTAGATCACAATTTCTCCCCGACCTAAAGGTCGGAAGGTATGTGGCTGATTTGCAACGCAAATCAGACACGTGTCTGAACCGAAGGTTCAGCCACATCCTTGCGAGTTTGTAATGATTAACATGAAACTAAAAACAATCTTTTATTTATTGCTCATATTCATTACCCTAGGTCATGTGGCAGTTGCTGAAGAAGCGTGTGTACTTATGAACTGTGGTATCTGTGTATTCTACAAATTGTTAGAATGTCTCACTTGGTTTATTATCCTAATATCTCCAATCATCACCCTTGCTTACCTAATCCTATACTGGAGAGAACGTAAACAAGAAAAGAAAACTATCGATAGATCAACCATAAAAATCCTCTTAATGTTTTTCTTCACCGTATTAATCCCATTGATAATACTATTAATTCCTACTATCTTTTTACTAATGAACCACCAAGGAATCTCCACTACAGACATACTACTTCTACCATACCTCTTAGTCTCATACATCCCCCTTCTATTACTTGGAGTGCTCCTAAAATTCCACAAACGCATAAAAAATATAAACCACATTATGGCAATCGCAAGTGCAATACCCATCATCGTAGCTGTAGCAATACTTGTTTCAGGGATGACTGAATGTGCATGCCACACCTACTCTTTATGTTCCAGAGGGTCATGTGGCGTTTACGAAGAGGATTTACAGAAAATGGACTCTGCATTAGAAAAAGGCGACATCACGGTATGTGAAAACCTCAGATTCTGCAGAGATATATGCTACCAAGAATTTGCAGAGAAAAGAAAAGACCCTCTAATCTGCAACAAGATACATATCAAGATAATAAAAGACGAATGCTACAAAGATGTTGCCATTGCAAAAAAGGATCCTGTGATATGTGAAAAAATAGAGCGGAGTGAAGTTAAACATCAGTGTTATTGGCATATAGCGGTAGAAAAACAAGACCCTTCATTATGCGAGAAGATAAAAGATCAGGATTCTAAAGAATGGTGTTATCTTCATGTAGCAAAAGCGAAATTGGATATTGATATATGCAATAGAATAAGCGATCAAGATATTAAAGATAACTGTTATCGTAAAGTATCACAGTCAAAACAAACCTAACTCAGATATTCAACCTCATCCTCATCCAATCTAAATCTCTCCCCAAATTCCCTTGCATCTATCTTCCCTTTTTTGATCAGTGTTCTGAGCAATGGGATATATTCATTGGCAATGGTCTTTGAAGAGCAATGAAATTCTCCAGATAATTTCGAACCAATATTTTTTTTCAGATTCCTCTCCTTCTTGGTCTGACTCATCCTGATGATGTAGAATGGAAATCGATACATTGCAAAATTTACTTTATCACCCTTTGAAACATTCACTCCGGCGGTCATCAGAGAATTCGCATATCTCAGAAAACCCCAATACTGCCTGTCTGTAATCCTGCCAAGAAATATATCTGCTCTTGATAAGTATTTGTAAGCTTGATTCAATTCATTCTTACCCCTTACAACATTTGGAAGATTCTCATCGATCCAGAGTAAAATATCCTGAGGTTGCTCATCCAAGTCGTAAGTAGATTTTATTGCTTCTTGTATATCCTTCTTTATCAAGATGGTACTCAATGCCTTGTAGATATCTGAAATCCTATCCCTCTCCTCAATTAACCCCATATCCTCCTCACCTATACTATTTTTACCCTTCGCCACCGTTTCCAGATCGTTTATAGCCGCTCTTACATCTCCAGAAGCATTTTCTGCGATCCACTTCAGAATTTTACCCCTTACTTCAATCCCCTCCTTCTCACAGATATCTCGAAGTAATTTTATAATAGAAGCAGAAGTAGGTCTTTTCATCTGAACCTTCTGACACAGTTTTTTCACCGTAGCCAATCTCTTTGATTTGAAGTCGGATGTTATCAGAATGAGGGGATTTCTACTCTCTTTTAGAATTTTGGTTACGGTTCTTATATCATGTATTCTATCCACATTATCAATGAAAACCAATTTTCTATTTCCAAAGAGGCTATGGCTTTGTACTATACCCCTTGAATTTTCTATATTGGAATCATTTATCTCCACCAGGTCGAAATTAAGCTCATTAGCCAGTGCTTCCACTAATGTGGTTTTTCCCACGCCCGTGGGACCATAGAGTAAAAGGGGTTTCTTCCAATTATACCTCCTGAGACCCTCAATGACCTTTTTATTCCCCACGATCTCCTCTAGCTTTTTTGGCTTATGCTTATTAACCCACATTTTTGAAAACGAAAGGTTTTTATACCCAAACAACTATTATGTAACAATTAACCTAATAATAATTATTAGATAAATTAGAATGTGAGGTGATAAAATGGCATTAAATACTTCGGTCGCTGTTCCACCGGTATTTGAATACCCGATAACCATGGATCAAATAATGAGTACTATAGTAGAGTACGGTATGATCGGACTTCTGCTTATAGCTGCGTTTATAGGGGGTTACATTCTTGGATACATAGCATCTAAGGTTCTTCGAAGGGTATTGATGATCGGTGAACTCCAGAAAACACTGGTAAGATATGGTGCTGTGACATCAAAGCTGTGGGAATCTATAGTAAATTTCATAGCCCAGTATGTTATATGGTTAATAGTAATCTTTGTTATACATACGGTGTTTGTTCAACCCACGGGGGTCTCAGTTACTGGTGAGTTAATCTATACCCATCCTTTGATAGATTCTCTTTTCAAGTTCATGGTTAATCTATTATCCCTTATACTGTTTGCTATAATTGGTCTACTACTGGGGGGAGTACTTTATAAGATTATAAAAGACACATTAGAAGCAATGGGCTTAGAAGCCGAGTTAGAGAAACACAAAATAACTGAGTCTTTGGGAGGCATATCTTTATCAACCATATTAGCGGGCATAGTTAAATGGTACGTAGTTTTACTCTTTCTAACTACCGGTGTACAACAGTTCTTATCCACAATTCAGATTGGAGAGGAAGAGCTCTTTCTGGAAAAATTTATGGTAGGATTAATGGATTATGTACCACATGTAGTACTGGGTATCTTAGTGATTTTAGCATCGTTAATACTTGCTAGCCTTGCTGCGGATAAGATCAGGTATCGTCCAGTAAACTTTGCAGAACCAGCAGCGTTAGCAGTGGAGGTAGTAGTTATTTTCTTTGGATTTATCCTAGGCATACCCTTTTTGTTTGGATTCGCAGATAAGGAGATATTCAGCCAGTCCTTCGGTGTATTAACAGAATCTTTCAAGTATATAGTAATCGGCATTTCTATCGGTCTGGTAATGGCATTGGGCTTAGGATTAAAAGATGTTGTTGCTAAAGCAGGAATAAAGTATGAGGAGGAGTTAACGAAAAAGAAATAAGAATGAACAGAAAGTATTATCTGCCCTTTGTTATTATTTCCATTTTATTTTTAAGTAGCTTTGTTTCTTCTACTCAGATAATCGTAATTAATGAAACTGAAGAAAGGGTCTATGCCATAGAGCAGGTAACATTGAGTGGGGATTTATCAAAGAATTTGTTAGAGATTCATGGAACTGGTGAAGTAATTGAGGGAAAGAATGTTAAAATTTATTTGTTTGGGCCCGCATCTGATGTATTGGTTAGTGATTTGATGGTAAATGGTAAAAAGGCACCGGTTTCATTTGATGAAAGTGGTTATTTCTTCATAGCAGATGGAGGGGAATTTGAATTTCAGGGCTCATTGGAGATAAGAACCATTGGTCAAATAAGACTATTTGTCAGGGGCCCTGTAAATAAAATTTCCTTTAATCTAAAGAATGGTTACGCTATTGATGGAGATCGCTTTGGTGTATACAAGAAAGAGATAATTATCCAGAGGGCTGAGAAGATTTCTATGCTTATTGATGGCAGTTTTCGCTATACCTATGCAGAGAAGGATGAATTTCTATACATTATAAATTTTAAGGCATTTGGAGGTTCCCTGGGGAATTATGTTTTGGATCTTCCCAATAATGAAGTAGTAACCTCAGTTAAAGGTGCTGTGAAATGGGAGCAAAAGGGAAATAGATTAATCCTGGATCTGGAATCTGATAAGGCCTCAGTTAGCATAAGGGGATTCTTTAATTCCAAATCGCTCAGGATTCCATTAAAGGAAGATCGTCATCATGTCCTCATCGAATCAGATCCAGAGAAGAAGATTTCTATCTCAACTACAGCGGAAGAGATAGATCTCAAAGAATCAACCATAAAGCCACAGTATTCTAATGCCAGGGCGTTTTTGTCTTCAGCGAGAGATGTCTTTCAGATTACTATAAAGAGGCTGGATGTTCTCCCCTCATTAGCCGCTTCGGTTAGTACTTCCACAAATAGGATCGCTATTACAGAGAAGGGCAGCATCCTTGGGGAATTAAATTATCGTTATTCAAATACTGGGATGGATTACATTGAGATAGATGTGGAAGGAACACCGTTATATGCATCAACCGAGAGGAGAGCGGTTAAATTAACCAAGGAAGAGAAATTATTGCTTTCATTTCCCAAGGGGGAGCACAGGAATTTTGATCTGGTGTACTTTACCACGAGGGATCCGTTAAAGCCCATAGATATGATAGAAATCCCAATTGCTAAGAGTGATCTTCCCATAACTACCGCCACCACCTCCATATACCTACCCAAGGAATACATTGTCTTGGAAACATTTGGCGTTTCCGGAGGCAGCGAACTTCCACCCTTTGAATCCGCATTACTTTTCATAATCCTAGTGGGGCTGATAGCATCTATTCTGAAAAGGGAGAAGAAATTTATTCTTTATTATTTGATATTCAGCACGGGTTTGTTCTACTTCAATCTGGGACTGTTCCTACTATTTATTGCATTCTCCATAATCCTGATAGTAAAAAGATATGTCCCCAAGAAGCCACAAGTAAAATGGATTCTGGCTGGAGCAGCATTACTAATAGCAATCTTCATAGTTCTATTTGTAGCATTTATCTTTATCTGGCAGCTGGGCGTTTTCGCACCAGCTCGAGGTCCACCAACCATTGGCGTTGGAGCAGATTATGCTATGATAGAAAAGGCAGAGGTCCCTGTACCCAAAGGCATGCAAAGGATCGGAGAAGGTGAGGGTGCAATTACTGTTCCAACCAGAAAGGGTGTATTGCCAGTTAAACTAGAACTTCCAAGGCTGGGAAAGACCATCACAGTTACCAATCATCTGGTGACTAAGGAGAATCAGATCAGCCTCAAGGTTTTGGTAATTGCGGGGTGGTTCAAGTACGTTCTCTATCTGATAGCGCTCTTTGCAGGGATATTAACTTATAAAGTCTATAAAAAGGGGGAAAAGAAATAGGGAATTTCTATATATGAAAAGGCTTTATGATTCTTGCAATTCTGAGAAAATTTTTCCATATCTATTCTATTAATTTTTTTCATATTCTTCAAATTAATTAGAATTTATAGAAATGACAATAGAAGAAAGAATAAGGGATATAGAAGAGGAAATAAAGAAAACACCCTATAATAAGGCTACACAGCACCATATAGGGAAGTTAAAAGCGAAGTTAGCTCAGTTAAAGGAAGATCTAATCAGGAAAAAATCTGGAAAAAAGGGTACTGGATTTTCTATTAGAAAAAGCGGGGATGCAACCGTTGCTTTGGTCGGATTTCCATCTGTGGGGAAGTCAACCCTGCTAAATCAACTGACCGATGCACGATCAAGGGTTGCAGAGTACGATTTCACAACCCTTAATGTAATCCCGGGGATGATGGATTATAAAGGGGCAAAGATTCAGATACTCGACATTCCCGGACTTATAGTGGGTGCATCATCCGGAAGGGGCAGAGGAAAAGAGATACTTTCCATAGTTAGAAATTCAGACCTGATTCTAATTCTTCTAGATGTTAATAATCCAATGCATCTAGAAACAATAGAAAGAGAACTTTATGATGTCGGCATTCGACTAAATCAAAAACGGCCCAGAGTCAGTATCAAGAAAATAGATCGCGGAGGCATTAGGGTCTCTTCAACGGTCTCATTGGGAATAGATAAGAAGACGATAAGGGAAATTCTAAATATGAATGGGATTCATAATGCCCAGGTTACAATTCACGAGGATATAAATGAAGATCAGTTAATTGACATAGTTATGAAGAATCGTGTCTATCTCCCCTCCATAATTGCATTAAATAAGATCGATCTCATCGATGATAAAAAATTGGAGGAAATAAGATCAGGAATCAAAAAAGAGGTGATTCAAATCTCTGCCGAGAAGGGATTGAATCTGGATAAATTGAAGAGGGAAATATTTAAGAAACTGGAAATAATCAGGGTATATCCAAAGAGACATGGACAGAAACCCGATAGACCATTGATTATGAAAAGAGGATCGACGGTGGGAGATGTGTGCGAAAAACTTCACAAGGAAATCAAAGAAAAATTCAAATACGCCATCCTCTCTGGAAAATCTGCAAGGTTTGATTCACAGATAGTTGGATTGAATCATGTCCTTGAGGATGGGGATGTTTTGACGATTGTAAGGGGGAGGTGAGGGTTGCTTGAATTACTTGTGTTTCCTGTTAAAGCGCTCAATTATCTCATCATGACCGTGTTGAGGTCTTATCCAGAACTTAATGCATTAAATTACATATTTTTTTAATACAGAATGAAAAACTTAATATCCGATTTTGAAAATTTGAGTAAATAGGTGAAGTAGATGAAAAATAAAATCTTGATTGGGGTTTTGGTGATCGGGATTATTTTATCAGGTATATCCAGTGCAGAAAGATGCAGCACAGATGTTATTCTAGCAGGAGTTAAGATGACTGTTTACTCTGATATTGATGCTGAAACATGTTACACAAATCCAAGTGGAAAATATATTAGCTGGTTTCATAAGGGAGGAGAGAAACATTCTATTAGGATTGTAATTGAGAATATCGGGACAAACACCGTTAATGTAGATTTATGGGTGAAATATCCTAGTGATGCGTCCATATCTAATGTTAGAGGAGGTTTGATAGATAGGCATGAAATTACAATAATAAAAGGAAGAGCAGCGGAATATCCTTTATTACCCGGAGAAGTACATGAATTATCCTTTGATTTTATTCCATCTACAAAACCTTATGAAGTATTTAACTTTGAAGTTTTTTTAATTAATGAACTTGCAAACTATCCGAAATATATAGTAATAGATGTTTATGGTGGTGAATGTCTTACCAATGAAGATTGTAAAGGCGATGAAATATGCAGTGATCTGAGATGCAAAAAAATTGATTGCAAGAAATTTGGTTATGATAAACCCATGAAGAACCATAAATGTGTTGATTGTGAAAGAGATAGCGATTGTGAAGAAGATGAATATTGTTACTATGTCGATATAGACATATATGGTAATAGATGTAAAAAACTTCCATGTGGATATTGTGAATATCCTAAAAACCACGAATGCGTCAAATATGAGTGTTGTTCTGATTCTGATTGCAACTTAGGCTATGAGTGCAAAAACCATGAGTGTGTTTTGAAAGTAGAATGTACAAAAGACTCTCAGTGTTCATATGATGAAAAGTGTAGCAACTATAAATGCATAAAACTTTCCTGTGGCTATTGTGAACACATAGAAAACCACGAATGCGTCAAATATGAGTGTTGCGATGATTCTGATTGTCTCTCTGGTTACGAATGTAAAAATCACGAATGTGTGAGGAAAGCAGTAACAACAATACCTACTACACAATCGCAAGGGGTTCCTATATGGCTAATAGAACTTGTAATTATAATATTGTTGGCTATAATAGCCATCCTATTAGCAAGGAGAAAATGAAAATTTTAGCGATGAAATAATGAAAATCAAAGTAATTGTATTAATTCTAATTTTTTTATCGGTTAATGGAACTGCTTTTAATATCAACTCTTGGTGTTGGGATGTCAACTCTCGATGTTCCAAATTCGTAGGGCTGAATCGTATAACAATTTCTAATGTTATTGAAGGAAAAGATTTAAAAGTAAGTATCGGTATAGATCAATGGGTTCATAAAAATTTCTCACGAGAGTATAACAATTTGACTATAATTTTTGAAGCACTGGAAAAACGAAAACGCTTGTCAGTAGAGGATTTAACACTTGAAGCCTGTTTTGGTTCTTTTGGAGGAAGGAGATATGGTGAGAGAAATATAGAGTGTGACAGGGTGATCTCTATATTTAACAGATCAGGACCAGACAATATATATGACCTGATCTTGAGAATACCTGAATTTGATGAAGAATATAAGAATATTGTGGTACGCATAACTTACACAATACCCAATTTTATTATTGAACAGGGGATGTATGACGTAATCTGGCTTAGTTACCCTAACATGAACTACAACATAAGCAGCGAGGTTGTCCTGCCTAAAAATACCTCAATACCTTACAGATTTCCTGAAGATGCTGAGATAACTATAGATCGTAAAGGACGATGGGTTTTTAGTCTGGAAGGAACTAAAGACCGTTTTATTTGGTATACTGATGCTGAAGAGATAGAAAAGCATGAGAAAGATATCCGAGACGAAGGTGTTTTCATAGGTGCTGTTATAGGTCTTTTTGTAGCAGTCATAGTTTCCATTATAATGTATCTGTTAAGTAGACGCGAAAGTAAAAAGCAGATGGATAACATAGTGTCTAACTTTAAGGATCAAATCAATGACTTAAAAAATTATTTAGATGTAAAGCCAAAATTAGAAGTGAAAAATAACAATGAAAAAAGACGAAATAGAACTTGAGAAGATTAAGTTGGAATATGAGTATCATAAAAGTTTTATTAATTTCATGGCGATTACCATCTTTATGGTTTCATTAATTTTTCTACAAGAAATTATCCATCAATCAAATCTTAAAAATATAGCAAGTCAATTAGCCTATGTCGTCATGTCTGGATCTATAATTTTCTTATGGTGGGTGGGTGCTCATCGAATAGAATCAAAGAAGAATGAGTTTTTAGATAAATTGAATAATTTGTGCGATAAAACTCAATCTGAAGAATCTAAAAAGGAGTAACAATGAAAAAGAACACAACCCTCCCCGCTAAACTGGTTTTGGATTTGAAATGAAACCCGAGATCAAAGAATGGATAAATAGGGCTCAGCATGATTTAGAAACTGCAATATATAACCTCAAACCGTAACTCCACACAATTTAGATAATACATTAGTATTTCTTAAATCTTAGGGAATATGTTTATTTATCTGACGGCATTACTCCATTGTTGGAATATCAATATATCCCCTAAAAAACAAAGAGTTAAGGCTAGTTAATTCTGATTGGAAAAAATTTTCTGGGCAAATTCAATTGTAAATCCATCTAACCTTTAATCTTCCTTATCACTTCATCCACCAAAAAATCCCTATTCTCCAATGTAACCAGAATTATCTCCACATCCCTCCTTCCCCTAATCCCCTCCACAAAGGGATCCTTTCCCAGCCTTATTGTTCCAAGAACCCTTCCAGTATCCAATGCTCTGAGAACGGCGTCTCTAAATTTTTCAGAAAATAGCTCCATCTTTCCAATTTCATCAACCACAATAAGATCCTTTTTCAATGAATCCAAGATGCTTTTTACACCGATCTCATCTATGTCCTCAATATTGACAAAATACTTTCCCACCCTGAATCTACCTTTATAATCCACATGAGCCAGCACCCCCGTTTTTCCATCCAGAGCAGTTATCCTAAAGCCAACCCTTACCTTACCCTTTCTAATCTCCTGTGTATAGAAACCCCCGGAGTCGATCTCAGTAAGTCTTTCTAATACTCTCCTTATCAGGGTAGTCTTTCCACAACCCGGCTTTCCAGTTAGGAGTATATTCTTATCCATAATCTTAATTAATTTCTTAATTTAATTTTTCTGAAGATATATTACTCTAAGATGCTGAACGAAATAACAAAAATCAATGTTAATGGTAAAGAGATATTTCTTATCGGAACCGCTCATGTTTCAAAGGAAAGCGTATCACTTGTTAGAAAAACCATAGAAGAGGAAATGCCGGATATAGTGGCAATTGAATTATGCGAGCAGAGATACCACGCAATAGTAAATCAGAAAAAATGGGATGAAACCGAGATTGGCAATGTAATTCGAAGTGGAAAAATCTATCTTTTCTTAATGCAATTGCTCCTTACAAATTTTCAGAGAAAGATCGGTGATGAACTGGGAATCAAACCAGGATCCGAGATGCTTCAGGCATTAGAGATAGCAAAGGAGAAGAATATTCCCGTAGCACTTGTGGATCGTGATATTAAAACGACACTGAAGAGAGCCTTCAACAGGATGTCTCTAATGGAAAAATTTAAGATACTCTATGGACTTATTTCCGGAGCATTTGAGAAGGAAGAGATCAATGATGAATTGATTGAAAAATTAAAGGAGAAGGACGTTATTACAGAGATGATGGAGGACCTGGGGAGAGAGATTCCCTCAATAAAAGAGGTTCTGGTGGATGAAAGGGATCATTACATCGCAGACAAGATAGCTGGACTTAAGGAAAAAAAGGTAGTGGCTGTAGTTGGTGCAGGTCACGTAGATGGTATAAAGAATTTATTAGAGTCTGAAGGTATTTCCAAGAAAAATGTAAAAGAAGAATTAAAGAATTTGGAAAAAATTCCCGAGGGCGGGAGTAAATTGAAGTATCTTGGCTATTTGATCCCACTGGTGATTATCGGAATTGTTATCTTTGGATTCTCTCTGAAGGGTGGAGACTTCCTTTGGGAATCTATCGTAAAATGGGTCTTTATAAATGGAACATTAGCCGCATTGGGAACCGCGCTCGCTTTCGGACATCCATTTTCGATAATAACGGCGTTTCTTGCCGCCCCCATCACCTCCCTAAATCCATTACTCGCGGCGGGATGGTTTGCCGGTGCGGTTGAGGCAAAGGTCAGGAAACCCAAGGTAAAGGATTTTGAGGGCCTATTAAAATTGAATTCTTTAAGAGACTATTGGAGAAATGGTGTTACAAGAATTTTACTGGTTATGGCGTTTGCAAATATAGGCAGTTCTCTTGGAACCTTCCTTGCCGGATTTTCTATATTTATGGATATTTACAATGAAATCCTAAAACTCTTATTACAGGGGTGAATTGTAGACTGGATTAACTTGCAAATTGTATCACAAAGTATCACTTTGAATTACATAATGTAAGACTTTGTAATACTTTTAACTACGAAAATCAGCTACGGAACGAGAAGCGAGTACGGGAGAATAACATGGGAGAACATGATGCCTATACTGGACTATTCCATACCAAGATTATCCACACTTATCTCAGAAAAGGCAAGATTAATTCCATAAGTTATTGAGCAATTTCTAAAATATTATAAGGATGTAAGAATGACGACATGTGAGCCATGAAAATCAAAAAGTTAAATTTAGAAATAGATTGGAAAGGGTTTCTTAAGCCAGATAAGAAAAAAGTTCTATATGTTATAAACTTCCTTCTGAAGAAGAAATCAAGAAAGAATGTCTGGATGCATGTAATAAAAAACGGAAAGCCAAAGATTGTTCAAAATATTGTGATAAAGTCTCTAAAGAGAATAGTGTAAAAGGATGTCTAGACTACATCTCTATGAAAGAATCATCAACTACAGCATCACAAAAGCCATCAAAATGAATTCAAAAAGAAACAAACTGGGCGTGATGGGACACCCCATTAAGCATTCCCTCTCGGCAGTAATGCACAATGCCGTATTCAGAGAATTGGGATTAGATTACACTTATAAATCCTTTGATGTGATAAAAGAACATCTGGAAGATTTTATAGATAGATGTAAAGAAGACTTTCTTGGGTTGAATGTTACTATCCCCCACAAGGTAGAGGTTATGAAATTTCTGGATGAGATCAACAGTGAGGCTCAACTGATAGGCGCAGTAAATACTATAAAGTTTGAAAATGAAACAGCCAAAGGCTTTAATACCGATGGCATAGGCTGTGTTAAAGCACTACAAGAATCTAATGTAAGTATAAAAGATAAAAAAATTTTAATACTGGGGGCAGGGGGTGCCGCCAGAGCAATTTCATTTCAATTAGTTTTGGAGGGTGCTGATGTTTCTATCTCAAACAGAAAACAGAGAAGGTATATGGCAGAAGACCTAAGCAGAGATATAAAGGAAAAACTGGATAGAGATGTAAAGATTGTGGATTTTTCTATTAATAAAATAGAGGAAGAATTAAGACAAGTAGATATTCTAATAAATGCCACTCCAGTGGGAATGTTTCCCAACATTAATGAAATTATAATTCCAGTGGATATTATCCCAAGAGATGTCATAGTAATGGACATAGTCTATAACCCAGTAGAGACGAGATTGCTGAGAGAGGCAAAGATGAAAGGATGCAAAGTAGTTAATGGCGTAGGTATGTTCGTTCATCAAGGTGCTGAATCATTGAGAATCTGGTTGGGAATTAAGGCCCCGATAGAATTGATGAGGGAAACCGTTTTGGAGAAGCTCAAATAAAAAATCCACATTTTTATATGCATTATAGAATATTTAACATATGACAACAAGAAAACAAAACATTGGAATTGTTTTATGTTTAGTCTCGCTGATTTTTTTAAATACTGTCGCAGGACAATCGGATTTTGAAAAGAGATTGGAGAACGAGATGAGGGATTACCTAAAATTCAACACCGCCCTCAGTGATGATGAGATAGAAAAACTCATAGCATTACAGCCACCAAAGCAACCATTGTCTTGCCCCTCTG
>Ga0190361_1000173_pt1 | contig 27183 bp, 17 predicted proteins | sample 48721845_MG_FD_161273 | JGI IMG/M metagenome (GOLD analysis project Ga0190361, IMG submission 161273) | Hydrothermal vent microbial mat bacterial communities from Southern Trench, Guaymas Basin, Mexico - 4872-18-4-5_MG | ecosystem: Environmental > Aquatic > Marine > Hydrothermal vents >... | reverse complement strand
GAGTGCCACTTCGGACCTAAGTGAGAAATCCTTGGGGCAAGCACTCCTTTTCCTTCTGCATGCATATCCAGAGCAACTTGGGTTTTTTGAGGATTATGACATCTATCATACAATTGTCTATCATGGTGTGAAAAACCTGCTTTTTCTAATTTCCTGATTAGGAGATCGACTGTTTCTCTTCCAGTACGTCCTACCTTGATATTTTGGAGAAGGATTTGCCAAATCCTCTCAATATCTTCCCAAAACTTTTTTATATAAGATGGGATATCTTTCTCTCCTTTTCGAAGTACATAAGCCCACCCTCTCCAGCTAATGATAAGATCGCCTCGCTGAATTACGTAGTCTTCGCTGGTTATTCTCCTCCCATCTTTATTTATAACATAGGCATCCCCGATTTCACCCAAGGTAGTTACACCAGGTATCACTTTATCAAATTTTCTTGGCCTTTCACGAAGATTTCCGGATATTCCGTAAAGCACAACTTCGCTAGCCACTCTTCTTGATAAATAATCTAATATCAGATGTTCAGCTGAGACCATTCTCTTGGCATATTTTTTACCTAAGGCTTTTTTCAATTGAATGTAGTCAGTGTAAGAAATCCCGTCGGTAAGGGCCAGGGTAAAAGTTTCTGAACCTTCAGGAAGGGATAAGCTTTCAACATAATTGACAGCAATACGCTTAGGATCCCGTTCAGCGACAAACTCTTTAAGACCCAGGAACCTAAAATCTAATTCTGATTCATAGGTTATCCCTGGATTTTCAGCCAAGTAATCCATGATTTCATAATTCTCTAGATTAATAAATTTGGATTCCCCCCGCACTAGGTCGTAGGCACCAGGATCTACAACTTGGCCTTCAAAAACAACTCGTTCGATCCTGTCACCGCCGCGATCCGTAAAGATAAAAACACCCGACTTGCTGCCAAATTCATATCGCAAAGGATCTGTTCCTCCCCAAGCCCAAGGTCGAATTACATGTATCCACATGTCAATTTTATGCTCCCGCATGACTCGAGGAAGAATGAGGTAAAACCTTTCTTGGCGAATATGATTCAGCATTTCTACTGTAGCGTATGGATTATTCTCGTCGAACATTCCATAATAGGCATCACTAATTCCCCACATAAGATCCCTATATTGACGCTGGGCGTTTAAGCCTTGGACAAGAAAAATAAGACAGACGATAATAAGAAAAATCCGTACCTTATTCATGACCCTCCTCCCTTATTTTAATTATGCGGACTTCATTGACCGGAGGATAGGGGTATTCCATTCCCCGTCCTGTGACCACTGCTCCATCATGGATACAAATATAGATATGTTTCCCTTTACCCCATTCAGGAACAGGCATATGGACCATATATTCAACAGCAAATGTGTGGAAAAGTGGAATTTTTGTCTGTCGATGCCACCTTGGACCCATTGGAGAAATTCTGGGAGCCAACACCCCTTTTCCTTCTGCATGCATGTCAAGATGAACTTGGGTCTTTCTAGGATCTAAGTTTGGATTAAAGGTATCTCTCTCAATGTAAGCAAAGCCCGCTTCCTCTAATTTATGAATAAGGACTTTGAGTATCTCTTCTGCTGTGGGACCAACCTTGATATTTTCCAACAAAATCTTTCGAACTTTCAGAACCTCGCTCCAGACTTTTTTAATCTGAGGAGGAAGATTTGTCTCTCCTTTTCGGGGAATATAGTATGGAATAGTATTTCTTTGGAATAAATCACCCCGCTGGAGGGGATGATCTCGCATGGCCTGTTCGTCATGCTCTGGTTCTCGGATACAAAACCAATCTCCTCCTACATCTCTCAAGGTAGTTACACCTGGTACGATTTTATCATATGACCATTCTCTTTCCCGGAGATTGCCAGAAATGCTATAAAGTACTATTTCACTGGGCACTCTTCTAGTTAAGTAATCTAATATCAGATGTTCCGCGGAGACCATCCTTTTAGCATATTTCTCACCTAAAGCCTTGGTCAATTGAAGATGATCGGCATAGGAAATTCCGTCAGTAAGGGCAAGGGTATAAGTTTCTGAACCCTCTGCCAAGGCCAACTTCTCACAATAATTCACAGCAATTCGTTTAGGGTCGCGCTTTTCTACAAATTCTCTAAGCCCCATAAATCTGTACCCTAACTCTGTTTTAGGAACTTTATCTTGATGTTCAGTTGTATAATCTAGAATCTCATAATTTTCTTGATTGATAAATCTGGATTCCCCACGGACTATATCATAGGCCCTGGGATCTTCAACTTCACCCTCAAAAACCACTCGCTCAATCCTTTCTCCACCCCGATCGGTAAAGATTAACACAGCGCTGTTAGTGCCAAATTCATATCTGAGTGGATCAGTGCTATCGAGGCTTTGGTAATTTAGGTCTAAATGTTCTAATCTCCGGTATTCATTGCCACTCCAAGACCAGGGGCGGATCACATGAATCCACATGTCAACCTTATGTTCTCGCATAACACGCGGCAAGATAAGATCAAACTTTTCTCGCCGGATATGGTCCAGAATCTCCTTGGTAGCGTATGGATTATCCTCATCAAACATTGAATAATAAGCTTGGCTGATACCGATCATAGCTTCCTTGATTTTATGCTGAGCATTTAATACTTGAACAAAGAAAAGTATACAAAGGAAAAGGGAAAGAACCCATCTTTTTCTCATAATTACACCTCCCTTTTTATTAGAATTATTATTACTCTTAAGAAAATCAAGGTTTTTTACATTTTTTATTTATTTTTTGAAAGTTTACTCTATTTACATAAGGTTAGAAGAAAAATATAATAAAATTGGCGAGGGATTCTGATATTATTATCAAAAAGACTTTGATTAAGTAATTTTGGCATTGATGAATAAAATTAAAATTTTCTTTGTTATCTATTTCTCTCTTTTTTTCTTGAATATGATTTTGTTCCCAGCGCAAGATGAAGATGCAGCTAATAAATGGTTAAGAGAAGTTGAGCCTATTATTACCAAAGCAGAAAAAGCAGTTTTTGAAAGTCTTAAGACAGATGAAGCTAGAGCTAGATTTATCAGTTATTTCTGGAAAGTAAGAGATCCTAATCCCGAAACTCCATACAATGAATATAAACAGGAATATTATAGACGGCTAAATTATGTAAAGTCCCATTTCGGTGGTACTCGGAGTGATCGGGGTAGGATATATATAATTTTAGGTGAACCTGCAGAAATAAATAGATATAGTGGGCTCTCCAGTGTGGTTGACTGCGAATTATGGACTTATTACAAAGAAGGAAGGCCCGGACTCCCTCCAGTGATAAGGCTTCTCTTTTATAAAAAAGAAGATTATGGAAACTACAGGCTTTTTTATCCAGGTATGGATACTGCCTTAGATATTATCTCGCCAGGTTATAGAGAAAATTATCGTAGCCCTAGCAGTGCTTATAAAGAATTGAGAAAGATTTATCCAGAATTGGCTGATGCTACTCTTTCGGTTATTCCAGGAGAGGGAAGTCCATATATGCCTGCTGCAGCAAACTCTTCCAATCATGTTTTCGCTCAAATTTTTACTCTTCCAGAAAGAGAGCTGTCTGATTCCTATCTTCGAAACTTCAGCCCAATTAAAGGTAAAGTTGATGTCACTTACTCATTCAGGAAGATGTCTGGTTATGTCTTAGTTGAACTGACTAGAAACAAAGGATATACTTTCCTTAATTATTCTATAGTGCCTGACACGATCCGTTTTAAGAAAGTTGCTAATAACCTCAATTACGCCAAGCTCAATCTTAACTTAAGGGTAGAAAATTTAGATGGAAGAACAATATTCCAGCAGGAAAGAAATTTAGAAATTAAGCTTGACGAACAGAATAAGGAAATTCTTGCCAAGAAAAAAATGATGTTCTCGGATTTTATTCCTATCATCAACGGTGAATTTAATATCATTATTGTATTATCTAACAAAACTACAGAGGAGTTTTTAACTCACAAAGAAAAGGTGGAAATAAATGAGAACGTAGTCCCTGTTCTTTGTGGTTTTGAAGCAGTCAAAATAAAATCAAATAGATTTATGCCCTTTGTAGTTGATGACTATAAAATCTCAGTTGATCCTCGCTTTATTTTCAACAAAAACGAAACTTTGGTGGGTGTAATTTTGGCTGAAGAGAAGCCAAATATTCGTCTTATCAGCATAAATAGAGGGGAAGAGTTATTTAGAGTGGAAGATATTGTCAAAATTGGACGCTATTTTCTCTTTAGGAAGCCTTTATTAAATTTGAAATCAAGTAACTATTATTTATGCATTGCTACGGAAAAAGGTGAGGTTTATAGAAAAATTATAGCAGTTCTTCCTTTTCTAATTGAAAGGCCTCAATGCTTTGAATGGACTGAGGCTTCATCCTCTATTGGTGCTTACGATTTTGAGATAGCCACTCAATATTTAAACAATGACCAAGTTCAGAAAGCCATTGAATATTTCAACAGAATGCCTAAATCAATGTGGACTATTAAAACAATTCCCATTATTGCTCAAGCTTATTACAGAGCTCAAGATTATAAAAAAGTTGTTGAACTTCTCGAGAGAAAGGAAGCACCTGAAAATTACTCTACTCTCCTGATGCTTGGAAACTCCTGCCTCGAGCTCAAACAGTTAAAAAAAGCGGCTGAATACTTCGAAAAGCTAAGAAAGTATGGAGACACACCTAAAATCAATCGTGTCTTGGGAGCTATATCCCTTTCATTGGGAAGAAGAGAAGAAGCGCAAGTATATTTTAATCGGGCTAAAAGTTTAGAGAATAAACAAAAAAAATAGAATTTAGAAAAATTTTTAATCAATTATCAAAATTCTTTTAATTAAAATTTTCTCTCTAACCTTTTGGATCCACACAAGGTAATTTTCCTACCAGAACCTGATTTCTTTTAGGTCTTATTTGTTATTAATAACCATAGGAAATTGGTTGTTTCATTATGTAGTAATGAGTTCTATCTAATTTCTAATTTGTAAAAGAATATTTTTTGCGCGAGAAGGGCTCAGTAGTTAATATTAGTAATTCATTCGTTTCTTCATGGACTCTTTCCTCGTTATAAAAGTCTATAACTTCATTGAGTATCTTCTGCACTTCAGAGAGGCTTTTATTGAATATCTTTCCCAAAGTGAAAGGATCCTTCTTTGGAGGTAGTCAAAAGCCTTTTCCACTTTACCTTTAGCCTCTGCTTTTCCTTGACCAGTATAAATGAGACTAATATCTAGACTGCGCAGAGCCCTTTTGAACTGACTGTCGACTTTATCAGCATAAAGAGTATATCTGACATGGACTCCATGATGTTCAACAAACTGGAAAATCTTATGTTGATCCACATAATGGGCTAAAGGTCTGCCGTAGTGTTCTATGGTTTGGCGAGCCACTTGAAGATGCTGAAAACTTCCTTCTCTCTCGAACAGTTGAGCCCCCACAAAAAGTCGGGAATAATCGTCTTTAGTTAAAACAAGATATGGGTAACTTCCTTGATCTGGTATCCATCGATGTTGGGAAGTATCATGTTGGGAAAAAAACCCGGCCCAGGAGTCTCAAGCCGGACATAAACTTTTTTCTTTTCCTCAGGTCGACCATGATAAGACCCATGGGGTAAAGCGAAGAGGCGGAAAGTGGCCTGATGGAAGGGATGGCCAAAAACTTTCTGGGCTTCTTCAGCCAAAACAGCAAAGTTGAATCTTCCTCTTGAGAACTGAGCTTGTTCACGAATAAAGGCCAGCTCTTTGATGAAGCCAGTCTTCAACTTCTTCTTTCTTGGTTCTACCATGGGAACACCCATCTTTTCCATTCCCCTAACGTCTACTTTTGCTCTTTACAAAATGTCTGCTTTTGATCTTTACAGAGCAAAATAATTAAAGATATTGACAAATTAAATTTAAATAAAAAAACATATTGACAAATTAAGTTTAAATATTAAATTTAAACATAAGGGAGGTGATAAGGTAATCAAAAAATCCCAACGATGGAGTTCTTAAAGGTGACTTAGTGGATCTTCTTTTCTTACAAGTTCAAGTTATGGACCAACTTATATTTTACTGCCATCAAAAGACTTACATGAACATGATAGTCCTTTGTGAGAAGCGATTCTATCCTAAAATTCTCAAAGACAAGCTCAATCACATTTGGATTTTCTTCTTTTGGAATTGGGCTAAGAATGCAATTGAAAAATGGGTTGCTCTAGGAGAAAGATTTGAACATTATTCGGTAGATAAGACTGCTAAGATTTTGTGTGGCTATTTATATGAAATCTTGAATCAATATGACTATTTTATCCCTTTCAGAGAGATGGAAGAGGACAATAGTAAGATTAGCGCCATCAAACAAGAAGCTTATAGTTTTCATGATCTATCTTGTTTTTCCATAAAAATTTAAAATTCTATTAACTATATGGGAGATGTTCAAAATTTTTTTATTTAAAAATTAAAAAAGGAGGTAAAAATGAAAAAATTAAGAAAAGGATTTGCTGTCATTCTGTTGAAAGACTTTCTTATTTTTGTTTGTTTACTGACTCTTCTCTGCTTACCGGTATATTCCCAATCAGGTTTCTATGGATCCATTCAAGGAAAAGTTACCTCTGAAGATGGCCAGCCACTTCCTGGAGTTGAGGTAACTATCAGTTCCCCTAATCTTATCGGTGGTCCTAGAAGTATTATCACAGATGAAGAAGGAAAATTTAGGTTTATTGGTCTTCCAGCTGGTGTTTATCAAGTGGAAGCTAAATTACAGGGCTTTGTACCCCAAAGAAGAATAGATCTCCATTTGGTGGCAGGAACTACTTTGACGGTGGATTTTATTTTAAAATTAGGAAAACTTGAGGAAGAAGTAGAAGTTATTGCCACTGCTCCTATTATTGATATCAAAGACGCCCAAATACAAGCTTATAATATGCCCAAAGAATTCATAGAGAAAATACCTGCCAGTCGCGATTTCGAAGATCAACTTACCTTTGCTCCCGGAGCTAAAGGACAATGGGGCTCGTTTTATGGCTCTCCAGATAGCTTAGAAAACAAGTATCTTACTGATGGTCTTAACACCACTAATCCTGAAGATGGGGCACCCGCTCAACTAGTTGATTATGATTCCATTGAAGAATTTAATGTAATGGGAATAGGAGCTCCTGCTGAATATGGAGGTTTTGGAGGGGCCTTAATCAATGTGGTTACCAAATCTGGAGGCAATGATTTAAGTGGTTTATTTACTTTTTATACGCGTCGACCGAGCTGGCATAGTGAAAATTGGGATGATTACCCTTATTTAGCCAGAAGAGTTTTTTCTGAATTCTATAACGTCCATTTCAATTTAGGTGGTCCAATTATAAAGGATAAGCTATGGTATTATTTTAGTGGTAGATATACTTTTGATCAAGATCATATTAAAGATCAAGGAAAAGGAGGAAAAAGTTGGAGCTGGAGAGGCATGGCCAAGTTTACTTGGCAGATTAATAGTAATAACAGACTGCAAGCTGCTATCGATGCTGGTACGAGGGGACGGAAAGGCTGGACATGGGAATTTGTTGATCCATCTATTGATTATCCTAATAAATCTCACGAATATTTTTTAAATTTCTCTTACCTTCTCATCCTTACTAATAATACATTTGTAGAAGCCAGATTAGGAGGGATGGACAGGTATTTTCTTTCTGGTACAACTGATCCCCCTGCTCATTTTGACATGGAAACTGAATGGTGGACAGAAAATTATTGGGAATATTGGAAAGCGATTAGGCAAAGAATTGATTTTAACGCTTCTATTTCCCATCATGCTGATGATTTTATCCTCGGAGATCATGATTTTAAATTCGGAGTTGAATTTGCCCGAATGCCTTCCCACGATTGGAGGGGTATGCCAGGAAACAGAACTTATTATGATTTAGGTGGTGAGCCTTATTTTATGGTTTACCAGCCCTTTTTTGATGTGCGACCAATTGGTACGCGCCTGGAATTCTTCCTTCAAGATACTTGGAGCCTAAGCGAAAGGATAACCATTAATCCTGGTGTTAGATTTATGCATGTTAGAGGCCATTTGCCCCGTAGCTTTGATAAGCCTCCCTTCCGCCCAAAACTTGGTATTGCTCCACGTTTCGGTGTAAATTTTGATATTTTTGGGGATCATTCTACTATTTTGAAATTTCATTATGGAAGATATTATCATCAGTATAGAGACCTTATGTATACTCCTTGGGAGCCTAGGGGCCCATACCGAGAGTATATTTGGGGACCAATTTTAGAAGAGTGGGAAGGGTTGCCTCCCGGAACTTTTGGTGAAAAGTGGATTCTAGATTATGAAGATCCCTGGGATCCTTACATAATTGATCCTAACTTAAAATTTCCTTATATGCGGCAGTTTGTAGTTGGAATAGAAAGAGAATTGGGAAAAGACATGTCTATTACAGCTTCTTTTATCTACCGGACTAATCATGACCTTATGGATAGAATTAATATTTCAGGAATATGGAAGCCAGTCCAATGGATAGATCCCTATGAGGGTAATACATATACTGTTTACCAGAGGCTCAATCCTGGAGAGAACATTTTTTATATAACCAATCCCTATAAAGGTCAAGGAAAAGATATTGGAGCTGCCTATCCAGACATTGTTCCTTGGGATCCTAAAAGATCAAACAGAACCTTTGAAGTACGTTTTTACAAAAGATATTCTAATAGATGGCAATTTAGAGCCTCTTTTCTTACCGGCTATTCTTGGGGAAATGATGATAATTACTGGGGAGAATACGGTTCAAGTCACAGTTCTGCATTAGGTGCTTCCTATAATTTCAGCAATCCTAATTATCAGATCAATGCTGAAGGACCATTAACTCTTTCTTCAAACTATATATTTAAATGTGCGGGTTCATATGACATTCCTGGAATTGAAGTCAGCATAGGCTTTGATTTTAGGTATGAATCAGGAGATAGATACACTAAACAAATACTGCTTGATCCAGAGATAGATCCAGATCCGGTGGCAGATTGGTGGACTAGAGATGTAATTATTTTCGCCGAGCCTCGTGGATCTCATCGACTGCCTGCTATGAAAAATTTGAATCTTCGAGCAGAAAAGTACTTTTACTTGGGAGAGACTAAGGTTGGAATTGTGCTTGATGTCTTTAATGTTTTTAATTGGGATACTATTACCTCGGTAGAAACTTTATATGATCCTTGGTCAGAATATCAATTCGGATTTGTTTGGGATATTCAAAATCATAGATCATTTAAACTAGGACTTAGAGTCGAATTCTAAAATTGAGTTATTGTTTTTCTTTATCTTTATTTTATGGAAGGGAGAAAAAATAGTTGGCTAAAAAAGAATCTCTTTATATACTATTTTTTACCAGAGAGAAGACCGGAAATAAAGAGTGAAAAAACTGGAATAAATCACTAATCCCTTAATTTAAATTCTCCCTCCCGTTTCTTGGCTAATTTATAAGAAAATTTAATATTACCCATGAACCTGGAGAAAAAAAATCAATGTTTGCAAAGGAGGTCTATATGACAACTAATAATAGTTACGCCAATTTGATTGATCTATTTCAGGAATTTCGAGAGTTCCTGAAACCTAAGCTGGTTGAGGGAGTCCCTGACTATACTCCTTCTTTTATGGAGGAGAAACACAGAGAATTAAAAAAATACCAGGAGTGTCTAGCTTCGATTGATCCTTCTGGATGGCCAGTATCTCAACAGGTTGATTATCATGTTGTACGAGCTGAAATGAATGGGGTAGACTTTGATCATCGGGTTTTACGTCCCTGGGCGCGAGATCCTGGCTTCTACAATATCATTGATGGCATATATCCCCGTCTGATTGTTCATTACACCAGGATGCTTTCTGATTGGCCGTTAACTGTTCCTAAATTTCCTTTAAAAAATAGTGAAATCCCAAAATTTAAAATGAAACTACAAGCTATTCCGAAACTTTTTGCGCAGGCTAAAGAGAATTTATCTGAGGCTTCTGGGGAGTTAGCGACAATTGCCATTCGGGTTAAAGAAAAGGAAATTGATTTTTTAAAAAGAATTATCTCCGGATTGACTCAGTATCATCCTCATCTGGTTCAAATTGCTCAACAGGCTTTAGAGGCGGTTAAAGACTTTAGAAATTGGCTCCAGGTGAATAAAAGTAAAATGAATGCTCCGGCTGGGATTGGTAAAGACAACTACAATTGGTGGCTCCGAAATGTCCAGCTTATCCCATATACTTGGGATGAATGTTTAGCTATCATTCAGAGTGAATACAACCGCGCTCTTGCTTTTCTTAAGTTAGAGGAGCATAAAAACCGCAAATTGCCTCCATTTAAAATAACCTCAAGTGAAGAGGAAAATCTGATGCGTCAAAAAGAAGCGGCTGAAGATCTCTTTAGGTTTCTTCGGGAGGAAGAAGTAATCTCCATACCTTCTTTTCTCAAACCTCTTCCTGCTCAATATTATCCTCGTGTCTGGGGCGTAAGTGCATATTTAAACCCCAATGAGTATGATTTTTTTGAACAGTGTTGCGATCGAGAACCAATGACTCAGATAGCCCACACTTTTTTTGGCCATTACTATACAAAAGGCAGGACAATCTGGTATCAAGATGGAGATACTCGTCCAATTCGGGGAGTAATTAGGCTCTTTGATATCCATGAAGCTCGTTCTGAGGCTTTATCTTTTGCCGTTGAAGAAATGTTAATGCAGCTTGGATGGCTCGATAGCCACCCTCGAGCCAGGGAGATTACTTACATTTGGATGATTTTCCGAGCTGCTCGAGCCATAGTTGACTTAAAAATGCACAGCCACGATTACTCAATGCAAGAGGGTATTAAAAAAATTGTCGAGATGCTCCCTTATCCTTGGGCAAAAGAAGATAGTGATTCTGTCTGGTGGGATGTTGAGGAAACTTTACGGGCCCCTGGTCATGTGACATTTTATGTCATCGGTAAAAACATGATTTGGCAATTAATCAAGGATAGAGCTCTTCAATTAAAGGATAAATTTAGTCTTCGGCAATTCATGGACGAGTTTATGAGAGGGGGTATAATCCCCATTTCTTTAACTAGATGGGAGATGACTGGACTTGAAGATGAGATAAAAAAGCTTTGGTAGCCAAAACTATGATGAATTTAGAGAGGAATTATTTTTTTACTTTTAGCTTTTGGCCCAAAGTGATGGGCATGAGTTACTACCTTAAAGCAAAGGAAATTGTCTCCGCTTCGGTCGAGATTTTTCGAGCCCTTCCTTCACCGTCCTTCTCAGCGCCTGTGAAACGGCGCCTGATCAATTCGAACCTTTGGACTTTAGTCGCTATGAAGATGAGTTTCAAAACTCTAAATGAGGCGTACTCAATACACGCTCGGCGCCCGAGGCGGTCGGGTTCCTTTAAGGGAGGATTCCGGAAGGCTAAATCTTCAAGGTCGCTCCGACATTCTCCTTTGCCTTTTGCTCGATTTTGTCTCCCGTCACTTGGGGACAAAGCCACTTTTTTTAAATTTTGACATGTATTTTGAGGCACAATTATTTGATTTGAAAAAGGAGGGATTATCATGAATAACTCTAAATTACTAATATCAATCTTTTTAATTACGTTTTGTTTTCTGGGATTTAACCTCCATGCTCAGGAAGCCCGTTATCGCTGGGAAATGTTAAATTTAATTCGCCAGGAAAAATTTGATCTTGTTCTTCCTAAGGCTATGCGAGAAAACAAGGTAGATATGTGGATTCATGTCATGGGAGATGGCCGGCCCGACCCTCTGCTCTTAGATTTGGCAGATCCTCTCGCTCTAGATGTTGGAGGCACTATCGTAGGGCGTCGGACAGTATACTTTATATTTACAGACCGAGGTGGCGATAGAATTGAACGCGCCATCTTGGGTGCTGAAGGCAAGACTAAAGGGTATGATATTTTTGGACGGAAAGAAGATTTAAAAAAGTTTGTGGCTGAACGGGATCCTAAACGTATAGCGGTTAATTTTTCAAAAAACCTAGCTGCTGCTGACGGTATTTCCCATACTCAGTATTTAGAGCTTGTTAAAGAGCTGGGCAAAAAGTATGCGCAGAGAATAGTATCTGCTGAGAATGTAATTACAGATTTTCGAGTACAGAGAGTGCAAACTGAGATTATAGCTTTTGCTAAGGCTTGTGAGCTTCAGAGACAGATTGTGGAAGAAGGTCTAAGGAATATTAAACCTGGAGTTACCACAAGAGAGGACTTTGGTTGGTGGATAGAGGATAAGGCTTTGGCTAAAGGATTAGGGGTTGAATTTGGGATGGTATTGCCAGGCATAATCCATTCGGAGGTTTCAAATCCAGCTGAGTGTAGAAAGCCTGATTATGTTCTCCAGAGAGGTGATTTGTTGGTGTTTGATTGGGGAGTTAAATACTTAAATTTTGGTACTGACTATAAGCGTTATGCCTATATCCTTAAAGAAGGAGAGACATCTCTACCAGCGGGAGTTCAGAAAGCTTGGGATAGGACTTTGCAGGCACGGGAGATAATTCGCAAGACAATCAAAGTCGGCCGTACTGCAGGTGAAACTTTAGAAGCCATTGCTCAGGCTTTGGAAAAAGAAGGATTTGTCTACACTCCTTTTACTGACATAGGCTCCAAAGATAGAGAGCTGGTTAATTCGCTTGGAGATTCTGAAAAATCTGGATTTTCGATTGATTGTCACTGTGTAGGGAATACAGGCCACGGCGATATAGTGGTCGGTCCTTCGATTGCTCCTTTTCGAAAAGATCGGGCTCATATTAAAATCAAGCCAAATAATCTTTTTGCGTTTGAATTCATGGTTCATACTTGGATACCCGAATGGGGGAAAAGGCTGACTATTAACTTGGAAGATAATGCTATTGTCACTGAAAGAGGAGTTGAATTTCTTTATCCGCCCAACGAACGCATTATTTTAGTTCACTAAAATTTTATTCTGAGTCCTGGGTAAAAAATTTAAAGATTATAAAGCTTAATTGGAAAGGAGTGATAAAATGAGACGTAAAAAAATAGCATTATTTATCTTTTTCTTTCTCCTTTCTGTTGGAATGTTTAGCGCTCAGACTCTAAAAAAAGATTATATGTGGGATCTACTGAATCTAGTGCGCCAAGAAAAGTTTGATTTTATCTTACCTAAGGTAATGCGAGAGAACAAAGTGGATATGTGGATTCATGTAATAAGAGAAGGCAGTAATGATGTTCTTAGCTTAGATTTAGGTGGTTATGGCTGGTTTATCTTTACAGATAGAGGTGGTGACAGAATTGAACGTGCTGTTTTTGGCCAGCTATCAAGAGAAGTTCAAGATCCTGAGGAAGTTTATGATATCATCAAAAGACCAGCTTGGGAACAAGACCTTAGGGATTTCGCACCAGAAAGGGAGCTCAAAGAATTTGTAGCTGAGCGAGATCCAAAGCGGATTGCCGTAAACTTTTCTAAAGAGCTTGCTGTTTTTGATACTCTTTCTCATACAGATTACATGAGATTGATCAAGGCTTTAGGAAATAAGTATGCCAAGAGACTTGTCTCAGATGATCACTTGGTAATAGATTATTGTGCAAGAAAAGTAATCAGCGAAGTAGTTCTTTATACTAAGTTATGTGAGATAAGTGCGGAAATAATTGATAAGGCCTTTGATATGATCAATCCAGGGGTAACTACTTTAAAAGATGTAGCTTTATGGTTGAGAAACCAGAAGATAGCTCAAAATTATGGATGTGATGTCGATCGTTCTCTGGGAAATGTTTTTGTTAGAGATCCATACGGGAATGAAGATTTGGCTAATGATCATGTTATCCAAGGGGGCGACTTGGTGGGGATTGTCCATGGGGTTAAGATAATGAACTATGCCAGCCATATATCTGGAATCGCTTATGTCCTCCGGAAGGGAGAAACAGCCTTGCCGCCAGAAGTGCAAAAAATCTGGGAACATGCTTTGAAAACGCGTAAAATTTTCCGCAAAAATATCAAAAGAGGAAGAACTGCAGGAGAGACTTTAGAAATTCTAAAGCGTAAATTAGAAGAGGCAGGTTATGTTTATATAGATATGGACGAATATGATAGAAGCGCCGACCCTGAAAAAACACAAGTTCATATTGACATGCATGCTTTAGGAAGAGGACTGCTGGCGCCTAGGATTTCTCCTTTTGGTCCTGATCGGGCTCGAGATATTGAACTTCCGCTTTATCATTCCTTTGCTTTTGAATATATGATCCATATGCCTGTTCCTGAATGGGGTAAAGGAAAACATTTATATATTTGTCTTCATGACGGGGTGGTTATTACTGAATATGGAGTTGAGTTTCCTTATCCCCCGCTCAAAAAAATTCGTCTAATCCGATGAGCTACCAAAGCGGAGGATTAATTTTCAGTTTAAATAGTTTAATGGCAAGAATATATATTTTGATAAAAATTTATAAATATTGAAAGGCTGAGATATTGATGTGAGTAAAAAAGAAGATTTTGTTAGCATTCTTTTCTCTTTTTATCCTTCTCCACAGTCTTCGTACATTAACTTATCAGGAGAAAATTATTATTATTTGCAAATATTAAATTTAATTCTCCAGCAGAAGTTTGGTTTCATTTTGCCTAAAACCATGCTGAAAAATAAAGTCATTATGTGTATTCATGTAGAAAAGAGCGTTTAGTTTATGGATTTAGGTTTCTTTTTCATGGAGCTAAAGTTTACGTCAGAAGTTTAGATGGACATGAGTGTGTAATGAGGATGGTTATGTCATCAAAGGCAAAGACCTAACCAAAATTTGGCTGATGTTGAGGTAAAGAAGGATGGTTCAGGCATTAAACGAGATACTTATGTGCTTCGTAGGCAAGAAAGGGTCTTTCTGTCAGAGATTAGGGAAAGAGTAATGGTGCTTAGTCCTTGATAGTAATTAAATTGATAGATGAAAGGCATCAGAGTAAGGTACTTAATAAGATCTAACTTCAAAAAGGAGGCATAAAAAAAATGTTAAAATTTCGTTTCGACTTTCCGCCAGTTATCATTTTTTTATTCTGTTGTTTAATTCTGTTAAATCAGGTATTGGCAGCAGAACAAACCCCGCCAAAATATGGAGTCAAGTTAATAAAAAGCCAAATGATTCCCATGAGAGACGGGGTAAGGTTGTCAACTGATCTCTATTTTCCTCAAAATGTAGAGGAGAAGCTTCCAGTTATTCTCATTCGGACTCCTTATAACAAGAAAGGTTACAGGAATCGAGAAAAAAGATCGAAAGCTTATATGTTTGCTTCCCATGGTTTTGTGGTAGCTGTCCAAGACTGCCGGGGAAAGTTCGAATCTGAAGGTATTTTTTCACCCCCTGCAGGACACGAGGCTGAGGATGGTTATGACACTGTAGACTGGCTGGCTAAACAGCCCTGGTGCAACGGCAAAATCGGCACATTTGGCTGTTCTTATTCAGCTGAAGTTCAAGCTGCCCAGGCTCCTTTGAGGCATCCTAATTTGACCTGTATGATTCTCCAATGTGGTCCGATGATTGGGGCTGCCAATGGTCGTTACAGGTATTGGTCTGGTTTCAAAGGTGGTGTTCTAGATTTGGCAGCTAGCATTTCATGGTATTTTGAAGCTGGCTGTAAATATTCATTGAAACTGCCTCCTGGTCTTTCTGATAAGGAGATTCGTAAAATCTGGGATTTTTTTGAACCAGGTCCAGTTAACTTTCCTAAAGTTGATTTTGAGAAACTTAACTGGTACCTACCTCTTATTGATGTTATGAAAGCAGCCGGAGCGCCTCCCAATGATTGGGAGGAATTAATAACCCACGATTTTGGTGACCCCTGGTGGCATGACGTTATGGGGTATTATGATGGGACGGAAAAGATTGATGTTCCAGCCTTGCATATGAGTTGCTGGTATGATCCCAGTGTTGATGAGACTATTTTTGAATTCAATTATTTTAGGGAAAATGCTGTATCAGAGACTGCTCGAAACAATCAATTTTTAATTGTTGCTCCCACTACTCATTGTGGCTTTGAAAGAGCTTCTGAACATACAATTGTAGGTGAGCGAGATGTGGGAGATGCAAGACTAAACTATGATGAAATTTATCTTAAATGGTTTGATTACTGGCTGAAAGGAATAGATAATGGCATAACCAAGATGCCCAAGGTGCAGTATTATACCATGGGGCTTAATAAATGGCAGTCGTCTGATGTTTGGCCGTTACCTGAAACGCAGTACACGAAATATTACTTTCACAGCCGAGGTCATGCAAACAGCCGATATGGAGATGGCTGGCTTTCTCCTGAGCCTCCTAAGAATGAGCCTTCGGATTCATTCATCTATGATCCCGGCCATCCGGTTCCTTCTGTAGGAGGTCAGCGGGGAACTCCCTATGGAACTCCGGCTGGAGCTATCGATCAAGCCAGAGTTGAGATTCGAAACGACGTTTTAGTCTACACCACTCCACCCTTGAAAAAAGGGGTGGAAGTAACGGGTCCCATTACTGTTATTCTTTATGTTTCGTCATCAGCTAAGGATACAGATTTTACGGCTAAATTGGTGGATGTATATCCCGATGGAACAGCTTACAATATCCAGCAGGGTATTTTACGAGCGAGATATCGAGAAGGATTTACTAAAAAAGTTTGGATGAAAAAAGGCGAAGTCTATAAACTTCAATTAGACCTTGATGCCACCAGCAATTACTTTAAAAAGGGACATAGAATCCGGGTCCAAGTTTCAAGCAGTGATTTTCCCCTATGGGAAAGGAATCTCAATACTGGTGGGAATAATTATGATGAAACAGAATGGGTGATAGCTAAAAATACGATCCATCACTCAGAAAAATATCCTTCTCACATTGTGTTGCCTATAATTCCAGAAAAAAAATGATTACTATTTTTTATCTTGATGGCCTTCAATTCAGCTCAGAAATTTCCTATGAATCACGAGAATTAACTGGCTCGGAGCAAAAATTTGAAAATACTTTAGACTTAGAAATATTATGAGACTTCAAAAGGTGAGAGTAAATGATAATTGATTGGCTGGTTATTATTGTTTATTTAAGCATTCTAGCTTTAATAGGAGTGTGGAGCTCAAAAAAAATAAAAACCGCCTCAAGCTTTTTTATTAGCGAGCGTGATTTTGGCAAAGCCATGATGACCTTCTTTACCTTTGGTACGGGCACCAATACTGATCAGGCGGTAACAGTGGTTTCTAAGAGTTTTGTTTCTGGTGCTTCTGGAATCTGGTATCAATGGCTGTGGTTATTTGCCACTCCTTTCTACTGGCTGCTGGCTCCTCTTTTTCGGCGGATGAGGGCGGTAACTACTGCTGACTATCTCAACATCCGCTATGGCCAGAGTGTTGCGGTTCTTTACGCCTTGGTGGGCATGGCTCAACTCTCAGTTAATATTGGGGTTACTCTCAAGGCTTCCAGTGCTCTTATTACCTCTGTCACAAGTGGGGCCATTAGTTCAGCCATGGCTATTTTTATTCTCACTGGACTTTTTGTCTTTTATGGTGTGATGGGTGGATTGAAGGCAGCCATCATTACTGACTTTATTCAAGGTATTTTGACAATTATTTTGTCTTTTATGATTCTCCCTTTTGCTTTAAAAGCAGTGGGAGGCTTGGGAAGTTTGAAGGAAGCTGTGGGTGATGCCTCATTTTTTTCCATTGTTGCTCCTGGTGAGATTACGATTCTTTATGTAATAGTTATTGCTGTCAATGGTCTTATTGGCTGGGTTTCATCTCCTTATTCTATGGCCATGTGTGGTGCAGGGAAAAGTGAACAAGACGCCAGGATTGGGCTTATAGGCGGCATGTTTCTCAAGCGCTTTTGCACTATTGCGTGGGTTTTGACAGGCCTGTGTGGGATAGGTTTATACAGAGGCAAAGTCGTCAATCCCGATTTTGTTTGGGGTTATATGGCCAGGGATTTTCTCCCTCTTGTAATTCCAGGTCTTGTCGGCCTTTTTATTGCTTCCATGCTGGCCGCGGTCATGAGTTCCTGTGACTGCTTTATGGTCTCCTCAGCAGCTCTGTTTACCGAAAATATTTACAAACCTTTGATTAGACCAGGCCAAGAAGAAAAACATTACATACTTATCGGGAGAATTACCTCAGTGGCGGTTGTTATCTTTGGCATTATCATTGCCTTTGCTGTTTCGGGCGTAGTTCAAGGCTTGGAAGTTTTCTGGAAAGTCCATGCCATGATGGGCATTGCTATATGGGCCAGCTTTTTCTGGAGGAAAGCCACATCTGCTGGTGCTTGGGCTTCGACTCTAAGTGGCTTTGCTGTTTGGGCCTTTACTAGTCGTCTCAGCTTCATTGGCTGGGATTTCAATGCTCGCTTCGCTCACTATTTACCTGATTTTATGCTTTATAACGGCCAATTGTCTCTGCCCTGGCAGATGATTTTTTATTTGACAGTGGGTTTGATAGTAATGGTAGTAGTTAGTTTGGTGACAAAGGCGCCAGCTAAAGAGAAACTTGATCAAGTTTATGCGTGTTTGCGTACGCCGGTACAACCTGGTGAACCAGAGGTAGAACCGCTGACTCTGCCTCAGGGAGTAAAGCCAGCTCCGCGAGAACCTTTAATAAAACATCCGGATTTTGAAATTATGAAGCCCTCGCTGATGAGTGTAGTAGGCTTTATCTTAAGCTGGCTGGGAGTCGGATTATTAATCTGGATTTTTGTCTTAATTATAAAGTGAGATTATCTTCGGAAAAGATAATTTTCGTCATATGGAGGAAAGAAACATGAGCAAAAGGAGAGCTTTTACAACATTTTTGATTATTTTATTTGTCCTTATTTTTAGTGAAGGACTCATGGCTCAGAGAGAGCCTGAAGTAAATCTTGTTACTGACGAGGATATGAATTTAATTCGCCAAGAAAAATTCGATATTATCCTGCCTCAAATTATGCGCCAGAACAAGATAGATATGTGGATTCATGTTTTTAGATTTGGAGATCCGGACCCTTTAAATGATGACTTCGGAACTGAGTCTGGAGTTGTTATTTTTACAGATAAAGGAGGAGAGAGAATAGAACGAGCAGTGCTTGGCCATTGTTCTGAATCGATTAGAGAAAGTGGGGCTTATGATATTTTTCTAGCTGAGGAAGAGAGAGTGGAAGGTGAGGCAGGTTGGGAAAATATAATTGGAGAATTTGTGGCTGAGCGGGATCCGCAGCGGATAGGAGTTAACTTTTCAGAAAAATATGCTATAGCCGATGGTATTTCCCATACAGATTACCTCAAATTGGTCAAATGTCTCGGAGATAAATATGCTAGACGGATTGTCTCAGCTGAGAATTTAATAGTTGAATATTTATCATCAAAGGTAATGAGTGAGATTGTAATTTATACGGAATTATGCAAGATATGTGCAAAAAAGATAGAAAGGGAATTTAATAAGATTATACCAGGTAAGACTTCCTTAAAAGATGTTTCGGGGAATATTTGGGTTAGAGATCCGGATGGATTTGAAAACAATAACAATGACTATATCATCCAGAGGGGTGATCTTGTTGGTTTAATATGTGGTGCACGCTCAGGAAGCTATTCTGCCCATATATCTGGGCTGGCTTATGTTCTTCGGCAAGGAGAGACAGCTCCTCCTCCGGAAGTTCAAGAAGTATTTAAGCATGCTCTACGAGTACGGGAGATCTTTCGTAAAAACATCAAGGTGGGTCGAACCGCAGGAGAAACACTTAATATCTTAATTCGCCGATTGGAAGAAGCAGGTTATATTTACATAGATAAAGATAGATATGATAAAAAAGCTGATCCTAGAAAAACTCAGGTTCACATCGATTTGCATGCTATGGGAAAAGAAGTGCTCCAGACAGAAGCTCCCAGGATTTCTCCCTTGGGCCCAGATTGGATAAGAGATCTAAAAATCCCTCTCTATCATACATTTGCTTTTGAATACATGGTTCATATGCCTGTTCCTAAATGGGGTAAGGGAAAACATTTATACGTCTTAATGCATGATGGAGTAATTGTTACTGAACGTGGAGTTGAGTTTCCTTACCCTCCGGTCAATAAAATACATATAATCCGGTGATAATAAAAGATTATTTATGGTAACCTGGATAATTCATAAAAAAAAGCTGTTTCCTTTCTTAACGTATTGATATATAATACGTTAGAACAAAAAAGACAAGGAAACAGTCCTGAAAGATTGTACCAAGCACTTGCTTCTTTTTAAAGGCATTTCTGGCAAAAAAATTGAAGCTGATTTCAACGGTGGAGAGATCCGCTCCAATGCACGAGTTCTTTTCCTCAGGGAGGTTGGAGAAAAGTCTATCTTTATAAGGGAAAATCATCACAATTATGCAGAAAACACAACTCTCAGGACAGCCTTAAAATCAAATCCACTCATGTGTCTACCCTTTTTGGTTGTTCTTGAATCAATCTTTTTTCTCTTTTTCAATTTATGACTAGAACAGGTTAAATGAGCTGCAGTAAGATTTTTGCGAATGGATGGATCATTACAATAATAGTCGCACCCATCAAGGTAAACATGGCCAAAGAAGAACACTGATACAGACATTTACTGAAAGTTTTGACCTCGTTAAACAAAAGAATTTGGACATTAAAAATGCTCAGGTATTTGACACCTATCAACTCTAGTGTTGGTCAGTCCACTTCAGGATATGAGTTACAGGCCCTACCTGCCAGCTGACTCTTCCCCTGATGCTTGCTTTTCGCTTAAAAGTTTTGCCTCCTGCTTCCATGATGACTAGGTAAGTGCCTGGTTCGACCATTTCTCTTCGGAACCAGCCTCTTGTTTGAGAGTCAGACCTTTGGCGCATGTTCCAGAGAACCCGATGGAGTCCAGCCTCAGCTGGTCCTTCTCCTTCCCAAATAATCTCTCCTTCCAAAGTTTTAACTTGGAATTTAACCTTTCCGGGGATTTTTTCTTTTAAGTAATACCAAAAACTTAGAGCGTTAGGTTCGTTGGGGGTGCTTAAGTGCCGGTTCCCCTGAAGATGATAATTACCACCGAAAGTATGGGCCATGAGTTGGTATTCAGGTTGAATAGAGAAAAAATAGATCTCTTGGTCTATAATGTCTGAGGTTAATTCTTCGAGAGGAGCTATATTAGTTAGGTAAACACCTCGGCCATAGGTGGCCACGATTAAATCCTTTTCTCGCGGGTGGATAATCAAGTCGGAAACGATGGGAAATTTGGGCATGTTGGCTTTTATTTTTGTCCAGGACTGGCCGCGGTTCAAGCTAAGATAGAGACCGGAGTCAGTGCCCAAAAAAAGAAGAGATGGATTTTTATCGCTTTCCACCAAAGCATTAGCCGGCCCAGGAGGGAGGTTTGACCCCAAAGCTTGCCAAGTTTGGCCCAGATCTTCAGTACGATAAACAAAGACCCGGAAATCGTCGCGACGGAAGCCAGATTTTAATACATAAGCAATCTTTTTATCATGAGCCGAAGCCACTACCCGACTGACCCAATAATCATGAGGTGCTCCTGCCTGAACCAAATTAGAGGTGACTTCTTTCCAATTGGCTCCTCCATCGGTGGTTACCCAAACTAGACCATCATCGGTTCCCACCCAGATTAAGCCGGGTTGGAGAGGAGATTCGGAGATGGTGGTAATGGTGCAGTAAGTTATATGACCTTGACCAGCTATTTTTTCTTGATCATTAGTGGTCAAGTCAGGGCTTATTTCTTGCCAATGATCACCTCGATCTAAGGAGCGAAGAAGAACCTGAGCTCCGGTATAAATGATCATCGGATTATGAGGAGAGATGAGGAGAGGGGGAGTCCAATTAAATCGATAAGGAGCCTTATTCTCCCCACGCCGCGGGATAATTGGGGTTCGGAGGCCAAGTTTTTGGTCGACTCGATGATGTCCTCCAAACTGAAAAGTATTGTACAGCCATCGACTATCGGTTATATCAACAACATTATACATTCCATCTTGAGCACCAATTGTTTTCCAGTCGGATATAGTCACTTGCCCCGACCAACTGTTAGAGGGGCCCTTCCATGATTCGTGATCTTGAAGTCCGACATAAATATTGTAGGGAATTTCATTGTCTACCCCGACGGCGTAAATTTCACTTATGGGGAGGTTGTCGTAAAAATCACATGTTTTTCCCCCGTCATAGGTTTGATAAACACCGCCATCGCTGCCGAAAAGCATTCGTTGGGGATTCTGAGGGTCTATCCACAAGGCCCGAACATCCCCAAAGGCATTGCGGAATCTCTTCCGAGGAGGCCAATCAACATCGTGCCAAGTTCGCCCTCCATCCTCCGAGCTAGCCAAACAGATTCCGGTCACAAATAAACGTTGGTCATTACTGGGATCGATTCTAATCTGGTTAAAAGAATAAGCTGCTTTTCCCCCAATATTATCTTGAGGGGAGTTCATCTTCAACCATGTTTCTCCTCCATCTTCACTCCGATAGATTTCGCCACCAATGGGGCGAGGTTGGGGATTTAAACCTCGCTCTCGGTCCCAACGAGCCTCTTCATCTGTTGGGGGCCGAAGATTAACATTCTCGATGACCGCATAGAGGATAGAAGGATTTTTCTGGAAAATATCCAGTCCAATACGGCCAATTTTACCGGTGGGAAGACCGCCGGTAAGCCTTCGCCAGGTTCGTCCTCCATCGGTAGTTTTATAAATTCCACTTCCTGGTCCGCCAGCTTCAAAATGCCAGGGATATCGGTATTTTTCGTACATGGCCGCATAAAGGATATTAGGATTTTGGCGATTGATGACTAAATCGATAGCTCCGACATTTTCGTTTACATAAAGAACTTTTTGCCAGGATTTACCTCCGTCTTCAGTCTTGTATACTCCTCGCTCAGGGTTGGAAGTAAAAAGATGACCCATGGCCGCCACATAGACGAGATCAGGATTCTGAGGATGGATGATAATGCGGGCAATATGATGAGTTTCTTCCAATCCTAGGTGTTCCCATGTGCGCCCGCCATCAAGAGATCGGTAGACTCCATTGCCAGCATGTGAACTTCGGGCATTAGCTTGTTCACCGGTTCCGACCCAGATTATATTCGGATTGGAGGGAGCTACAGCAATATCCCCGATGGGCAAAGGTCCCACCTCGTCAAAAATGGGCTCAAAGGTCGTGCCATTATTGGTGGTTTTCCACACTCCCCCATGCCGAGTGGCAACATAAAAAGTATATAAATGAGCTAAAGGAGGAGATTCAGGCACAGCAAAATCAGTTATCCAGGCACCGGTACGATAAGGCCCTAAATTGCGAAAAGTGAAATTTTTAAAGAATTTTGAGGGTAAAGAAGAGATATCAGCAGCGGTTATTCGGGCGCCCCAGATCAAGAAGAGAAGGACAAAGGCTATGGTGATGTTTTTTGTTTTTGAGATTTTATTTTTCGTCTTTCCATCTCTCATTATTTTTGTTTTCATCAAGGCCTCCCATTTTTGTTGATGTTTTTTTACTTATTCTTGACTGAGAATTTTTTTCCATTCCATCTGTTTATGTCAAGGAAAAAGTCCCAAAAGGAAGCATCTTTTTTTTTCGGGGTAGAAGTTAATTAGCATATTGGGCGAATTGTTCTTGACGCTCATTCCAATAAGTTTCCCAATCTCCATTGAGTTTTAAGAGTCTTAATTTGAGAAGTGGATTAGCATATTGTCTCAACCAGCTCATTCCTCTCTTTTTAAATCTTCGGGCTACAACAATATCTCTAAAAAAACCTCTTCCCTTATCTTCAATAACTCCCCCTCTATCCAGTGGACATTCCTCCTCTTTAATGGTATCTTTACTTGGAAGGAAAAACTTATTTCCTTCATGGCTCACCTCCTGTGTTAGTGTTTTTTCCATTCACAGTTTAAGGTGAGCCTCTCCTCTCTTCAACCCCGAAAAAAAAGATGCTTACATTTTGGGTATTTACCTTGACATGTGAGGTTTTTTTTTGTAATTTTAAAAAAGGATAGTTTAATTAGATATTTCAGATATCATATATTAAATTTGAAATACTGATTTTCCTATTATTAAAAATGAAAGGGAGTAATGACTAAAAAAGGGGATTTAGGGTTGAAGATAAGAGAAAGATTCTGTTTTCTATTTAAAGAAGGGGAATCTTTTTCAATTGTAAAAGTTGACTTTCAGATAAAAAAATAAAAATGTAATTTTCATTTTGAGTAAAATTTTGAGATCAATTAGCAAAATTGAGGTTAAAAAACATTGAAAGGAGGTGAATTTTAAAAAGCGTAGATAAGTAGATAATTTAATTTGACATTTCAGGGAATAAGAAAATTAAATGAGAGGAGGTAATAATGATTTCAAAACAAAAATTTACGGTAATTGGAATAATTGTCCTCTTCATTTCTTCTTTTCTTTATGCGCAGATATCGAGCCAAGAAACTGGCTCAATAAGGGGAATAGTTAAAGATAATGAAGGAGCGCCTTTACCGGGAGTTGCCATTACGGTTAAAGGTCCTTCTTTGATGGGGCAAGCAACCGATGTAACCAGAGAAAACGGGACTTTTAGAATTCTTCTTCTTCCACCTGGAAAATATACTGTTACTGCCGAATTGCCTGGTTTTAAAACTGCAACGCTGGAGAATGTAGAAGTTCGCTTAGGAATGACCATCAGTGTAAATATAACCATGAGTCCTGAAACTCTGGCTGAAGAAATCACGGTAGTCGGCGAAGCTCCGGTGGTTGATGTTAAGTCCTCAAAGACTCAACAAATTTATAAGTCTGATTTGATTCAAAATATTCCTATCGGAAGAAGCTTACAATCGGTAATAACTTTAACCCCAGGCACAGTAAGCTCTACGAATGTTAAAGGAGGAACTGCTGCTAATAATACTTACCGTATAGATGGACTAAATGCCAATGACCCTTGTCAACAACAGCTCGACATTCCTATTGATTTTAATTTGTTTGAGGAAGTTGAAATCGTGACCGGAGGAATGCCTGCCGAAGTAGGTGGGACCTCTGGCGCTTATGTTAATGTTGTCACCAAATCAGGAGGTAACGAATTTTCGGGAATGGTCCAGTCATATTTCATTAATGAAGATTTAACAACTATTGTGTTGCCTCAAGAAGAACTGACTGCTTTAGGGCTGTCCAAACCAAATGCACCAATTTATGATTATGATTTTTCTGGGAACTTCGGGGGACCGATTATTAAAGATAGAATCTGGTTTTATCTCAATGGACGATACGGTGCTGATAAGTATAATACGGGATTTATTCCCTTTACTTCTCCCTATGATGGAACTTATTATGATACTTTTCATCGGAAGAGCCATAACTGGGGCGCTTTTATGAAATTGACTTTTCAATTGTCGAAGTCCGTTAAATTAGCTTTGATGGGCAATGCTCGACAAACTTACCGGAACACAAGGGCATCAGGATGGAATATGCCGTTTGATTGTCATTATCATGATGATCCCTGGGCTAATTATGCAGCTACCGGAGTCTTAACTTGGTTGATTGATTCTAATACCTACCTTGAAGTAAGAGGTGGTTATACTAAAGTTGATGCCATGTTAACGTTGGTTAGGCCTGAATTAACTACTGTTCCCTATATGTATGATTATTATACTGGCTATTATTTTGGGACTGGTTACAGACCAAACGAGTGGACCGGAAGACCGAAAAAACAATTTTCAGTAGGTCTAACTCGCTTTCTGGACAATTTAATGGGTGGAGATCATGAGCTCAAAGTTGGATTTGAAATGTTATTTGGGGGAGATAGTTGGGCAGTCTGGAAAGAAAATCCTATCTGGTGGCCTTGGTATAATGGAAGCCCTTATTATTACCGATCTTTGTACGGGACTCGAACTTGGGGAGATGGCTGGTTGGGTCTAGCTGTTTTTGGAACAACCAAAGAAGGAAATATGGCCCAGGGTGAATTTTTCAAATATGGAGGTTACCTCCAGGACTCTGTCACTTTTAACAATCGATTAACTGTTAATCTAGGAATTCGTTTTGACCATGTTAAAGGTAATATTCCTGAGGTATATAAGAATAGAACCGGTGGAGATATTGCTTATCAGTTGGGAGAAGTTTTTCTCAAACCGGTCTATGGAATTAATCCCTATGATGAGATTCGCCAAGAAGGAGTTGACGGTATAATAAAATGGTTTACATGGGATCCAAGGATCGGAATAACTTATGATGTTTTTGGAAATGGAAAAACGGCTTTAAAGCTTCATTGGGGAAAATATAGTGATAATATTTACGTGTCCATCTTCGAGAGAGTCCATCCCCTGCGTTTTCATTACTATTATTTTAGCTGGTGGGATGATAACGGAAATGGTCGGCCAGACCCTCTTGGATTGGATAGCTATGCCTTTATTCCTAGCTGGGGAACTCCGACTGGAATGTTGAGAGAGAATTGGCTGATTGGAATTGGCGAAGGAATCAAAGCTCCTTATGATAACCAATTTGTTATTGGCCTTGATCAAGAAATTGTTCGTGATTTCAAGATAGGCTTGAGTTTTCTCTATAAGCACAAGAAAAATATTATTGATGACGTTCCATATGACATTGAGACTGGCGAATATTGGTATAATCCTCATGAATCGCCAGGGAATAAATACTGGATTCCTTTTACAACTACAGTGCCTGCCGTAGGAGATGACTTTCCGTCTACGACGGTAAACATGTGGTTCCTATCAAATGACGCTCCAAGAAACTGGATTTATCAAGTTCAGAATGTTCCGGAAGCATTCAGGAAATATTGGGCATTTGAATTGAGTTTTGAAAAAAGAATGTCAAATGGATGGCAACTTGGAGGATCTGTAAATTACTCTAAAACATGGGGTAATATTCATGGTGGATATGGTGATATCCATGCTACATCAGGTGCGGCGGACGATGCCAACTGGTTCGTAAATAATGGCGGCCGAACAAACGAAGACCGACCAATTGTTATTAAACTCTTTGGATCCTTCAACTTGCCCTTGGGTATCCTTGGATCATTTTATTACCAGTATAGCAGTGGGACCCCCTGGGCACGAGGTGTTACTGTTGTTCCCCCATCAGGTTGGGCTGCGGCTAATAATGTAGATGTTTATAGTACATACTGGGTTAATCTAGAGCTTCAAGGAACAAGAAGATATTATGATTGGCAGAATTTGGACTTGCGATTGGAAAAGTATTTTATAATCCCTAATCTGGGGCGGTTAGGAGTGTATGTAGATATATTTAATGCTCTCGGTCACCATTACATTGATGTTGACCAAAATCCAGGTGGAACGTGGATGCCAGTGGACAACAATACCAGTGAAGGCACTT
>Ga0190361_1000172_pt1 | contig 27224 bp, 29 predicted proteins | sample 48721845_MG_FD_161273 | JGI IMG/M metagenome (GOLD analysis project Ga0190361, IMG submission 161273) | Hydrothermal vent microbial mat bacterial communities from Southern Trench, Guaymas Basin, Mexico - 4872-18-4-5_MG | ecosystem: Environmental > Aquatic > Marine > Hydrothermal vents >... | reverse complement strand
CTTCTGCAAAACTTCATCTAAGACACGAGTTAAGTCATACCCATGAGAGCACAGCTTCTTCCTGACGAACACGAGATACTCCCCTTTTCTTATCTTATTCCTACCTTTTCCAGAATCCCTTATGGCCTTCGTTATGGAAATAGGAACGCAACTCTCCGCAAGCTTTTTAAATATTTCCTCCAATTTTTCTGGTTCAGCTTCTGGATCATACTCGACCATGGCGGCGATACATTCCTGGACGGTAGCAGTTGGTATTACTATCACCTCTTTATCCTCAATAGCTTCTGCGGCTTGTTTCGCTGCAAGGAATACATTGGGGTTATTTGGAAACAGAAACACCGTTTCCGCGTGGATTTTGTTTATGGCATTTTTTAAATCGGCTGTGCTAGGATTCATCGTTTGTCCACCCTTTATGACGATATCCACTCCGAGACTTTTGAGGATTTCAGCTATACCATCTCCAGGTGAGACCGCAACGACTCCCACTTTTTTACGTTCCTCAACTCCGGACACGATGTGCTCATGTTGAACTTTCATGTTGTCTATCTTCACCTTCATTATGTCCCCATATTCTAAAAGTTTTTCCAAAACTCGTCCTGGATGATTCGTATGAACATGCACCTTCAATAGATTGTCTTGAACGACAACAACTGTTGAGTCTCCGACACTATTTAGGAAATCAATGATCTCCGTCTGACGATTCATCATGTTTTCCTTGCCATTGACTATCACTTCCGTGCAATATTGATGTTCCAGCTCCTCATAGACCATTCTAGGTATCTCCTCTGTTGTGATTTCTTCGATCTCTTCTAACTTCACCTCTTCCGCACCCAAGATGGCTTCCCTGAACCCCTCGAATATGTAGTATAAACCTTTCGCTCCTGCGTCCACCACTCCTGCTTCCCTCAATTTTGAAAGAAGTGATGGGGTGAGTTCTACCGCCTTTCTTGAAATTTCCAGGATCCAATCCATTAGATCTTCGAAATCTTCGAATTGCAAATCTCGGGATTCCTCATCTATCATCCTAACAACGGTTAGGATCGTTCCTTCAACGGGTTTTATAACAGCAGAATATGCTACCTTTCTTGCGTTTCTGAGCATCTCCAAGAAATCATGAGGGGTTATGGTTTTCCGCCCTTTTGGAAGCCACTCTGCTATCCCCCTGAATATTTGGGAAAGAATGACGCCAGAATTTCCCCTCGCTCCCATCAGTGTTCCATTTTTTATGGCAGTTAAAACATCGGGCAAATCATCACTTTTCAGTTCATCGAGCTGCTTACACCCTTCCATCATAGTTGAAACCATGTTAGAACCGGTGTCCCCGTCTGGAACAGGAAAAACGTTCAATACATTTATCTCGTCCTTGTGTTTTAAAAGGTTCTCCGTTGCTTTCTTGAACGCAATCTTGAATCTTCTTCCATTGAGTTTTTTCAAGACGGGAACACCTCCTCATTTTACACCAGTTATGTGAACGTTGACCTCTACCTTTTCACAGCCTGCCAGAGTTTTCAACTTATGGGTGACGTTTTCCATGATGTTTCTCGCAACTTCCGGTATTCTCATACCGAATTCGAGGTCTATGAACAGGTCAACAACTATGGTAGCATCGTCCTTCTCTTCAACTCTGATACCCTTTCCTTCAGTTTTTCCAAAAAGTTTGTTCAGGACACCTTCAGGTTCCAACCCAACGGGTCCATAGCTTTCAAGGACAGCAAGATAGACCAATCTCTTCAACGCGTTCATCGTAACCTCAAGCTCCCCATTTTTCAACATCAATCTCATCTTTTTCCCTCCTTTCAAAAATCCTGATACTTCGTATGTCAACTTATTTCAACTGATTGTCAACTTGAAGACTCATTTTCCAATTCTTTCATGACATCTATCACTTTCATTTTCATCTCCCCGAAGTCTTTTTGACATTCCTTATATAGGTTCACTGCTTTTTGGAAGAGACTTATAGCTTCTTCCAGAGGAATCTCCTCATTCTCAAGTTTTCCCAGTATCCCTTCGAGTTCTTTCAATTTCTCTTCCAGTTTCATTCAACAACCGCCTCCCTATCACCGTCCTTCATAACTATACACACCTTATCCCCTTTTTTCAAAGATGATGAACTTGTGATGAGTTCCCCATTTTTGAATATCATCGCGAATCCTCTGTTCAAGGGTTTTCTTGGATCCAAACCTTCCAGAACTCTACCAACATTCTCTATTTTCTGGGAAAATTCTTCGATCTTTCTTGTCATAACGCTTCGCATCTCTTCCTGCATACCGATCAGTACGTTTTCATACTCTTTCATCCTGAAAAGGAAAATCTTCTGGTAAACCCAAAGAGATCTTTTGACATCTCCCAGTTTTTTTTCAAGATCTTCGAATTTTTCCAAAAACTTCCTTTTTATTTTCTCGAAGGTTTCCTTCAATTCTCTGTACACTTCCTTAACGTTCGGTACAGCCATTTCGGCAGCAGCGGTTGGCGTATGCGCTGGAAAATCGGCTATGAAGTCAATCAACACCCTATCAACCTCATGACCAATCCCCGTTATCACAGGAGGCTCGATCCCTGCCAGAGCTTCCACGACTTCTTCCTCGTTGAAGACCCAGAGATCCTCCTGTGAACCACCACCCCTTGCGATTATCACGAGATCAAGATCGTATTTCTTTGATTTTTCAATGGCTTCTATTAGCGTCTTTTTCGCTCCTTCTCCTTGAACTTGCGTGTGAAAGAGATAAATTTCCACAAAAGGGTATCTCCCTTCAATTGTTTTTAGTATATCCTGAAAAGCTGCGGAATCCCTTGAAGTGATTACTCCTATCTTTTGGGGGTATTCTGGTAATTTCTTTTTGGGTTTTGTAAGCCATCCTTCCCTTATCATCCTTTCCAGAACTTTCTTGTATCTCATGCTGTATAAACCTTCCATTCCGATAGAGCGGACCTCTTCACATATCATTCTATAGGTTCCATGAGGAGGGTATACCTTTATGTCCCCTCTGGCAGCGACAACTTTCCCTTCCGCCAATCTTATACCTTTCAATTTGCCACCAAAGATGACGCAATTTAGCTTTGCTTCCTCATCTTTCAACGAGAAAAATATGTGTGAATTTCTGATCTTACAATTTGAAACCTCTCCATAAACCCAAACATCTGTCAGATAGGGATCATTTTCCATAAGTTCCATTATGTAACTCGTTATCTCAGAAACTGATCTGATTCCTTCCATAGGTCCTCATCTCCGCAGACCTGACCACGTGTTCCATCAGCAGCGCTGTCGTTATCCTCCCCACTCCTCCAGGAACCGGTGTCAATCTGGCTATCTTCTCCACCTCTGGATCCACATCTCCAGCGATTTTCCCATCGACAAAGTTTATACCCACATCCACAACGATTGTTCCTTCCTTGACATGCTCTGGCTTTATGAAAAAAGCTTTTCCAACAGCAACTACCAGAATATCAGAGCGCTTAGTTATATCGAAAAGGTTCTCTGTTCTCGAATGACACACAGTCACCGTGGCATCCCTTCCTTTTTTCAAAAGCATGATTGCCACAGGTTTTCCAACTGTGACACTTCTTCCGATAACAACGACCTTTTTTCCTGTGATATCTGTTTCATTCTCCAGAATTCTAACAACCGATTCTGCTGTACAAGGTGGGAAGATCTCTTTTCCATAGATTAAAAGACCAAGATTGTGTGGAGTAACTCCTTCAACATCCTTTGAAGGGTCTATTCGTGAAAGAACTTCGAATTCATCTATTCCTTCAGGCAGTGGTCTTGCGACAAATATCCCATGAACATTTTCATCAAGAGAAACTTCTTCAACGATTTTCAAAAGTCTTTCAGGAGGGACTTCCATTATTTCAAATTCGATTCCCAATTTTTTTGATTTCTTTCTCTGGGATTCCAAATAGGATAGCGTGGAATAATCGGGTTTACTGGTGATGCTCACCAATCTAGGCGAGAATCCCAGCTTTTCTATCCTTTTCCTCACATCCTCTTCAATACCCTTTGAAATCACTTTGCAGTCTATGTACAAAGCCTTTCCCTCCTCAGAACAAACCTGTTATATTCCCATCCTCATCTATATCCATTCTGACAGCGTTAGGGGTCTTTGGAAGACCTGGCATCCTCAAGATATCCCCTGCAAGGACCACCACGAATCCTGCACCTGCTGATATTTCAAGATCCCTCACAGTGAAAGTATATCCAGAAGGTGCTCCAAGTTTTTTGGGATCATCAGATATGGAGTACTGTGTCTTCGCAACTATCACAGGAAGACCTTCAAAGCCGTATTTTCTGAGGAATTTTAGTTTCTCTTTTGCTCTGGACGTGTACTCAACGCTGGCTGCTCTGTATATCTCCCTGGCCAATGTCTCTATCTTCTTTTCAAGAGGCTCTTCCCAGCTGTAAATGGTCTGAAATTTTCCACTTCCTGCTATTTCCATGACAGCTTTTGCCAATTCCTCTGCTCCTTCTCCTCCCTTGAAGTAAGCCTCGTTCACCACAGCTTTTACACCCAGATTCTCAGAATAGCTCATCACAAGATCAAGTTCTTTTTCCGTATCGCTCTCGAATCTATTCAAAGCCACAACGACTGGCAACCCATATTTCCTTATGTTTTCAACGTGAACTTTTAAATTCTCCAAGCCTTTTCTCAAAGCATCTAGATCCTCTTTCTTAACTTCTTTGATAGACAATCCTCCATGATACTTCAACGCTCTCACTGTTGCTACTAGCACAACAGCCGATGGAACAAAATTGCCCACCAAACTGACGAAGTCAAAGAATTTCTCAGCACCGAGATCTGCTCCAAATCCTGTTTCTGTGACAACATAATCTGCCAGTTTCAATGCCATCTTAGTCGCTATTATGGAGTTCGTTCCATGAGCTATATTCGCAAACGGCCCGCCATGTATGAAAGCAGGAGTATTTTCGATGGTTTGAACCAAATTCGGATCGATAGCATCCTTTAGAAGAACAGTCATGGCTCCCTGAGCTTCTAGGTCTCTTGCCTTTACAGGCTCACCGCTCCTTTTCCTACCAATAACGATATTTCCCAATCTTTCCTTCAAATCCTTTAAATCCTTCGCAAGACACAGTATCGCCATTATTTCCGATGCGGCAGTTATTATGAATCCATCCTCTCTTGGATATCCGTTAGCGGTACCTCCCAATCCGACAATAATGTTTCTTAGCGCTCTATCGTTCATGTCCATGGCACGTTTCCACATGATTCTTGTTGGGTCTATGTTCAGAGGGTTTCCAAACTTTATATGAGCATCGATCATTGCAGAGAGAAGGTTGTGAGCGGATGTTACAGCGTGAATGTCTCCGGTGAAATGCAGATTTATATCTTCCATAGGAAGAACTTGTGAATATCCCCCGCCAGTTGCCCCTCCTTTAACACCCATGACAGGTCCAAGAGAAGGTTCCCTCAAGGTGACGATGGAGCTTTTTCCCAATCTATTTATAGCCATCGAAAGGCCAATACTGGTTGTTGTCTTTCCTTCTCCAGCCGGCGTTGGGTTTATAGCAGTGACTATTATGAGTTTCCCATCGGATTTTTCCTCCAAACTTTTGAGATAACTGTGAGGAACCTTAGCGACATGCTTTCCATATTTTTTCAGAAGATTCTCGTCTATTCCCAATTTCTGCGCTACTTTCTCAATCGAGAGTAACCTTGCTTTTCTTGCTATTTCTATATCTTCAAGCACTGTCATCACTCCTTTCACAGCAAAAATTTTTCCTTTGGAGCTTTTTCTTTAGCTATCCTATCAAGGACGCCGTTAACGAACTTCCCACTGTTTTCAGTTCCATATTTTTTAGCTATTTCGATTGCTTCATCTATGGTTACCTCTATCGGAACATCGAGCTCGTGAAGGAGCTCGTAGGTCCCTAATCTCAGAACGTTCCTATCCACAGCGGATAAACGATCCAGAGTCCAATTTTCCAAATATTGAGAGATGATATTGTCTATCTCTTCTAAGTTTTCAAATATATTTTCAACGTATCTTCTGGCGTCCTCCTTAGCTTTATCGTTCAAAGATCGATCCATAACCTCTTTCAAAATTTCAAAAGGATCGTCTTCTCTGAATTCGTACTGGAACAAGGTTTTAAAGACCGCAAGTCGCATGCGGTGACGTCTAGTAGGCATTAAACACCCCCCGATTTCACTCTTCTTTATTTTCTTCCTCTTCGCTTTCTTCAGTCCCTTCAGATATTTCTTCCTGGGCTTCCAGTTCTTCCTCCTTGGACACTTCAAATATGTCTTCAACAGTGACGTTGACAGCCTCCACAGTGAGTTCCGTCATTCTTTCGATATCGTTTTTCAACTTTTCCATGAGTTTTGAAACGTAATCCGGTATAGGTTCCCCATAAGGAACATCGATCTTTAGGTTCACCACCACAGATCCTTCAGGTTCTCTCTGGACGGATAAACTTTTCTTCACTTTTTTTATGCTCTTTTCCTCAGATATTTCTAAAAATTCCGAGACACTTCTCACAGCAATCTCCTTGATCACACTATCGGATATCTCGATGTTCCCAAAGCCTTTTTCTGCCATAAATATCCCTCCTTTCATGTTCTTTCAACATATTCTCCCGTTCTGGTATCAACCTTTATTTTGTCACCGACTTCAACGAAGAAAGGAACAGTTATCTTCAAACCCGTCTCGAGAACGGCAGGTTTTCCCCCTCCTGAAACCGTATCTCCTTTGTACCCAGGTTCCGTTTCCTTCACTTCTAAAACGACGACATTCGGAAGCTCTATACCGATAGGTTTGTCCTCGAAGAATACAAGATCCAGCTCCAAATTTTCAGTGAGATACCACTTGGCATCTCCTATTTCCTCTTCTGGTAACGCGTATTGTTCATAATCGGATAGATCCATAAAGTAGTAATGATCACCGTCGTTGTACAGATACTGAGCTTTTTTAAAAGATAGTTCAGCTTCAGAAACCTTCTCGCCACTTGGAAAATTCACTTCTCTGACCAGTCCAGTTTTTACGTTCTTCAACTTCGTTCTGATGAGGCCACTTCCTCTTCCCATGAAATGCTTACTCGCTTCTATGACCTTGTATATCTCTCCTTCGTAGACTATGAACATCCCTTTTTTCAGACTGCCAACTTCGATCATCCATTTATCACCTCCGAAACTTTTTTGTAGACACTTTCTTCATCAAGATGATAGATTCTGTAGAGAAGGTCCCATGATCCAGAAACGGGAATTTCAGGAACACCCATTTTTATGAAACGATCGGGTATCAAACCTTTTTCAATGAGGAAAGAACCCATTATGGTTCCAAGACCGGTGAAAACGTTGTGATCCTCTATGACGAACACCTTCCTACCAGGGATGTAATTTCTCATGACCTTTTCATCTATGTCATTAGGACAAGGTACGTTCAAAACAACCGGTTTCATCCCTTCACGTTTCAATCTATCCGCAACGTTGACAACGATATGAAGGGTTGATCCATAAGTTATCAGAACGGGGTCTTCACCATCTCGCACCACGTCGATCTTTCCATATTCAAATTCGTACTCCTCTCCAAAGAATGGCTTTCCGTTTTCATCCAATATGATGGGAAGTTTCGACCTTCCCATAGCCACGACGAAATTGCCATAAGTTCTGGCAACATACCTTACGACTCTATCCGTCTGATTTGGATCTCCAGGTACTATAACCTTGTAACCGAACCAATTCAAGGGAGCCGAAACGTAGTCCAAAGCATGGTGCGTTTTCCCATCTTCTCCGACGTTTATACCACAGTGAGTGACCACAACTTTCAGATTCGTATGGTTCATAGCGTTCAACCTATGTTGATTGTAAGTCTCGCTGACTCCAAATACTCCAAAATCCGCGAAGAAAGTGATAACCCCTTCCGAAGACAAGGCCCCCGCCATAGCGGCTGCGTTGTGCTCTTGAACACCTGCTTCAATAACCCTCTCTGGCTTTTCTTTGTTAAGCATGTCCAGCTTGACCGATCCTAACAAATCACAATCAACGGCGACGATCGGTGTCCCACCTTCATTTCGTTTCACAAGGTCTAAAAGCGCTCTCCCAAACGCCGTTCTATTGTCGAGTTTTTCATCTGAGAAGTAAGTGATTGGCTTTCCAGTATCTATCTTTATATCATACTCCTGCTCCAACTTCATATGCTTTTCAACTCTTAAATTCTTCCTTTTTTCCATATACACTTCCACATCGTTTTCTATTCCAAGCTCCTCAAGCGCTTTTTCAAGCTCTTCTCTGTTCAGAGGTTTTCCATGGTATTTGACCTGATTTTCCATGAAAGAAACACCTTTCCCTATAACCGTCCTCGCCAAGATAGCAACAGGGTTCTCCTCATCCTCCACTGCTTCTTTCAAAGCTGAGTATATCTGGGAATAATCATGACCATCGATTTCAACAACCTTCCAGCCATCTGCGAGGTAATTTTCCTTTATGTTCACAGGCATGACATCCCTTGCTCTTCCGCTGATCTGAGCATCGTTGTAGTCTATTATCACCGTCAGATTGGTAACGTTGTACTTTCTCGCAAGTCTCCTGGCTTCAGCTACTTGTCCTTTTGCCTGCTCCGCATCACTCATAACAACGAAAACGTGATAATCTCTTTTTGTGAATCTGCTTGCAAGAGCAAACCCTAGGCCAGCGGACAATCCTTGCCCAAGGTTTCCAGTCGTCCAATCGATCCCTGGTATTCCCCGAGTGACATGACCTTCGAAGATTGAAGATGGATGTCTGAAACCAGTCAAAACTTCTTCGATATCCACAAATCCCAGCCTTCCTAAAACTGAATAAACCCCTGGTGAGGTGTGGCCATGACTGATGACTATTCTGTCTCTACCAGGATCTTTTGGATCCTTCGGGGACAAGTTAGCGTAAGAGTAAAGAACGAGGTATATGTCGACTGAGGACATGGAACCACCGGGGTGACCGGATTTAGCTATATAGGTCATTTTCAGTATATCACCCCGGCACAGTCTACCAAGCTCCTTCAATCTATTCAGTTCATCTTCTGGCAGACTATCGTATCGAAACCTCATCTATTCTCCCTCCTTGAATATCTGCTGATTCAGATTATATTCCATACCTCCAAAAAAATCCAACGCATCGATCGCTTGTGACTATAAAACCGTTTCGTTCCTTACCTCCTATTATTGTATCATCGAATATAAGGGCAACATGTTGGAAGATAGGGAGGTGTGAAAATGGATCTCATAGGTAGAGTGGAAGAATTGAGGAAGGATATGGTCTCTTCTTTGAAAAAATTCGTTTCCATAAATTCGGTGAATCCTGCATTCGGTGGTCCTGGGGAAGAGGAAATGGCAAACTGGTTGACCGAACTGCTGAGGGATCTTGGGTACGAGACTGTAAAGAGATACGATGTAAAAGATGAAAAAGGCATCGTGAGGTCGAATCTCGTAACCTTGATAAAAGGAAAGGACACTTCAAGAACGTTATGGATAGTCACTCATATGGATAAAGTACCCGAAGGCAGTCGCGATCTCTGGGATCACGATCCGTTCGATCCAGTGGAGAAAGATGGGAAGATATACGGAAGAGGTGCTGAAGATAACGGAGGATCCCTCATTGCTTCTATATTTGCGGGAAAAGCTTTGATGGATGCGGGCATCACACCCTCTATGAACTTTGGCCTTGTTTTGGTAGCAGATGAAGAGGCTGGTAGTAAATACGGAATAGAGTATCTGATAGAAAGAGGCATTTTCTCAGATAAGGATCTTTTCCTTGTGCCAGATGCTGGTTCATCAAAGGGAGATTTCATAGAGATAGCTGAAAAGAGTATATTGTGGTTAAAAGTCACGGTATTTGGTATTCAAGGACATGCTTCAAGACCAACTGGCAAGAACGCTTTCAGAGAAGGAGCAAAGATCATGTTGGATATAGACAAGATGCTTCACGACAAGTATTCGGACAAGGATGAACTGTTTGAGCCACCTATCAGCACATTCGAACCAACCAGAGTTGAGAAAACAGTAGACAATGTGAACACGATCCCGGGAAATTTCACTTTTTACATAGATTCCAGGGTTCTACCGGTTTACAGCCTAGACAACATCATAAAAGACGTGGAGAGAGTTTTAAGGGATAGGGAATTAGAAACCAAACTCGAAATCGTTATGAGACAGGATGCACCGGATCCCACACCCTCGGATTCAGAGATAGTGAAGAGGATCTCTTCTGCCCTCAAAGAAGTGAGAGGAATTGAAGCTAAGGTGGGAGGAATAGGAGGAGGAACTTGTGCAGCGTTCTTCAGAAGGAGAGGATTCCACACAGCTGTCTGGAGTACAATCGATGAGACCGCTCATCAACCTAACGAATACAAGAGAATAGACCACATGGTAGAAGATGCCAAAATATTCGCAAAGATAGCAATTTGAAGAACCGGGGGGATCCCCCGGCTCTTTTTTAGTAGACAAAGCTTATTAAAGCCTTACCGCCTTTTCTATACACATAGAAAGCTATGTAATCTCCTCTCTTTATCTTTGAAACCACAGAATTCCAGTCCTTCACAGATTCTATATTGTATCTCCTGCCATTCACAAAGATCGTGGTTATAACATCTCCTTCTCTGATACCAAGCACCATTCTTTTAGTTTGCCTCACGATCACACCTTTCACTTCTTCAGGTATGTTCCAGTTCTCTCTATCGGAACCTGTGATATTGTCCACAACGAGTCCTGCAAATATTTTTGCCTCTCCTGGCACTCCAGCCTTTTCTCCTCCTTCACCAAGAACCACTTCAAGTTCCATTTCCTTTCCTTTTCTCTCTACAAGAATCTTCACTCTGTCTCCTGGTCTGTAGCTGTGTATGACCGAAACGAGCTCTTCAGCGTTTTTAACCTCCATGTTGTCAACCTTCAATATGACGTCTCCTTCCTCTATACCTGCCCTTTCAGCAGGGGAGTTTTTTATAACACTGGTCACGATAGCACCCCATTTGGATTTTATTCCGAGAGCCTTGGCAAGGGAAGGATTAACTGTTGATACAGTCACTCCAAGAAAAGCTTTCCTAGCTTTCCCCGTTTCTATGAGTGAATCTATGAACCTTTTGGCGGTATTTATAGGTATCGCAAACCCAAGGTTAACCGCTTCTGAAGGGTTCACGATCGCTGTGTTTATACCTATCACCTGTCCATGTATGTTAAGTAAGGGACCCCCACTGTTTCCAGGATTTATGGCCGCATCTGTCTGAATGAGGTTCGTGTAATATCCTGTTCCATCAGGTTTGGGGATTTTCCTATGAAGAGCGCTTATAACACCTATGGTCACTGTATGCTGAAATCCAAGAGGATTTCCTATCGCTATTGCCCATTCACCGATCTTCACCTTATCCGAGTCTCCGAGTTCAAGAACAGGAAGTTCTTTTCCTTTGGGATCTATCTTTATGACGGCAAGGTCCAGTTCTTCGTCTCCACCTATGTATTCTGCTTTATAAGTCGTACCATCGAGCATGGTAACGGTGATTTCTTTCGCACTGTGAACAACATGCTCGTTTGTTAGTATGTAACCTTCTGCGTCGAAGATGAAGCCCGATCCCAAACTATTCACTTTTCTTTCAAATCCCCATGGTATATCTCCGAACCATTTCTTGAAAAATTCTTCGGCGTAGGGATCGAAGAACGGTGATCTTGTTATCCTGACCACGTCGATTTTCACAACGGCCGGTGCACATGCTTCAACAACCCTGGCGATGGGGCTTTCGTAATCGGGATTGACGTAGGAAAGTCCGGTGATTACTAGTAAGAAAGTGATGACCATCACTGCAAATTTTCTCATTCCCAACACCTCCTCTGCTGGTTCTTCTCCTCTTACATAAAATTGGACAGCTACGATGTTTCTGAAGTTCAATTTTTGAAACAAGATCATAACCAATGAGCGAGGCATCCCACCCATGTGTTATCATTTCCAAGGAAGGAGGAAAGAGCATGGGACTCTTTGAATCATTTAGAAAAGGGTTAAGAAAAACGAAGGAGAGGTTCTTTGCAAAGGTGACAGGGCTTTTGAAAGGAAAAAAACTCGATGAAGATCTAAAGGAAGAGCTGGAAGAGCTTTTGATAGAGGCTGACGTGGGAATGGATGCAACAATGTTCCTTCTGGAAGAGCTGGAAGAGAAAAATGGTGACGCCTTAGAATCTTTGAAAGAAACCTTGATTGAACTCCTTGCCTTCGATACATCTTTGAAAATACCTCAAGACCCTCCATTCGTTGTGAGTGTGATCGGTGTGAACGGTTCTGGAAAAACTACCACGGTTGCAAAGTTAGGAAAGATATTCATAGATGGAGGAAAGAGTGTTGTGTTGTCAGCTTCCGATACCTTCAGAGCGGCAGCGATAGAACAACTCAGAATATGGGGTGAGAGGATAGGAGCGACCGTTATATCGCATGAGGAAGGAGCAGACCCTGCAGCAGTCGCCTTTGATGCAGTTAATCACGCAAAAGCTAGAAAAAAAGATGTTGTGATAATAGACACCGCTGGTAGACTTCATACCAGAAAAAATCTTATGGAGGAATTGAAGAAGATTCATAGAGTGGTTTCAAAGGTCGTGCCAGGTGCTCCCCATGAGATATTACTCGTCATAGATGCTGTAACTGGGCAGAATGGACTTGTACAGGCGAAGACATTCAAGGAAAAAGTAGGGGTAACAGGTATCGTCATAACGAAGATGGATGGAACGGCAAAAGGAGGTATAGCCATCGCGATAGCCAAAGAGCTTGGAATTCCTATAAAATTCATAGGAGTAGGGGAAAAAATGGAGGATCTGAAGCCTTTCGATCCCAAAGTATTCGTCGAGGCACTGTTGGAGGGATCAACATGATATTTTGGAGGAAAAAGATATTCTGCCCTCTATGCAGAATGGAGTTTGAAAGCGTGAGAGTTTTTTCAGAAAGTGTGAGAATAAAATCCAGAGATTACGATTTGAAACCGGTTTTCGAAGGGGTCAATGCTATATTCTTCCAGCTTGTCACGTGTTCACATTGCTACCTTACGATGTATGAAGATGATTTTGAAAAGGAAATACCTGAGGATAAAATAGAAGAACTCGTAATGGTTTTGAAAAACGCCAAGAAGAAGTTTTCGATCAATTTGGGAGAAAATAAAACGATCGATGACGCCATAAATCAGCATTATATAGCTGTAGCAGTTTACACAGTTTTAGGAAATAAGAGAAGACTGGCGGAGGTTTATTTGAAACTGGCCTGGCTCCTCCGGGAAAAAGGAAAAAAAGAGGAAGAGTTAATCGCTCTCGCGAAGGCTCTCAAGAATTTTGAGGAGTACTATAAATATGAGATGATCGAGGAAAAAGAAGGTCCCATGATACTTTTTTACATGGCGGTTATAAATCAAAGATTCGGAAACAGAAAAGAAGCCGGTAAATGGTTCAGCGAGCTTTTCAGAAGGTATGGAAACACGAATTCTTACTACGTGAAGGTGGGGAAGGAAAGATGGCAAGATTTGCGATCCTCCTTATCGCATTGATTTTGGTTTTCTCATTCCTTGGCTGTACCGAAAATGATAAAACAAAAGAGATGATATCAGAACTTCAATCTCAGATGAAGAGTTTGGAAGATAGGTTGGACAGGTTGGAGGAACTTCTTCAAAAGAAAGTCGATTTCGAAGATCTCAAGGAGATTTCCTCAAAGGTAGAGGAGATAAAAAGTGACATGATCGATCTGGAGAACGTGGTAGAAGAGAAGACGAAGAACGTAGTTACCCTCAATCAAATAACGGAGCTTAAGAAAAGGATCTCCAAGCTGGAATTGGAAAGTGAAGGATATAAAACTCTTCTCGACATAATAGGAGATTACGAAGGACTTGAAAAACGTGTGGAAAGATTGGAAGAGAAAGTAGCTTTCATGATTAAAGTTTCTCAGGAGAAGAAGGAAGAACCGGCACCTGTTGTCACGGATCACTCAAAGCGTTCATTGGAGGATAAAAATTTTGAAAAACGAATTGAAAAGCTGGAGGAAGAAATAAAGAAGATCCGATATCTCGAAGGCAAGATTGGTTATCTGGAGAGAAGGTTAAACGCCCTGGAATCGGATTTTGTCAGTTTCGAGAGAAGAGTGGAAGACATCGAAAGGATATTCTCAGGTTTTCAAAAGGAATTTGCAGATTTGAAATCGTATGTTTTGAACTTGAAGAACATTTCGACCAGTGTTTCAAAGGTGGAGAAAATATATCCGATCAACCTGGAAGAGAGGATCTCGTTTCTCGAGGACAGGATCTCGACGTTGGAGAAAAATGTCCTCAAACTCTCAACGAATGTTGGCTTTGTCCTGAACAGAATCGATGAGCTAGGTGATGTAGAAAATAGGAAAGAAGTGGTCATCATACAGAAAGAGGGAAAAGACACGGAGAAAGCTGAAGCCGTAACTCCAAATATACCAGATCTGAATGAGTACAGAAAGATAGCCGAGCAGACTCTGGAAAGATTCAGAAGGATCGTGAGGAGCTATGAAATTTCGAGGATCCTTGGGATAGAAGATGGATATGTGTATGTGACCATAAGAAGAGGGGATACACTTGCAGAGATAAGCAGTGCTTATGGTCTTGGTGAGAATGGTGTTGAAGTATTGATGAGATTGAATGGGATAAAAGATCCCAGAAGATTGAGAGTTGGGAGTATAGTAAAAGTTCCCGTGAAAGGTCTGGAGCCGGTTTTTCCCGTGGCTTCCAAACCTCTACCGGAGTTGATACTGTCTGGATTTGGAACGAGATTAGGAGGTACTGTGAATACCGGCGTCACGATTAAAAATCCCTCTAAAAATGTATACGCTGTCCTCCCTGGAAGGGTGATAAAGTTCGAAAAAACATCGGATGGTTACATCGTGGAGATAGACAGTGGCAACAACGTCATCAGTGTTTACAAAGGAATAATTCTCTCAGCTGTCAAAGAAGGACAATGGGTTGCCAGAGGTGAAGTTATAGGATATGGAGCCGATCGAGTCACGTTCGAACTCTGGGTGGAAGGAGAACCTAAAGACCCTATGTTTCTTTTCTTTTCAAGTTTGGGAAAATTTGAGGTGAGTTTTTACACAGAGTGGGAAGATGGAAAATTACCGGAACATCCTGCTTTCAGGGTGACGCGTTCCGGTAAAATACCGAAACCCTGGAAAACCATAGCGGCAGATCCAGCAATTATTCCTATAGGTAGTATTGTGTACATACCTGATTTCAGAGATAAACCTAACGGGGGAATATTTGTCGTTGAGGACATAGGAGCTGTTATAAAGGGTAAAAAGATAGACATTTATATGGATAGCGTGTTGGAAGCGCTACACAACAGAAGGTTCAAGACGAGAGTTTTCATTCTGAGAAGCTCTGCTATTGAGGGAGGTTAAAAAATGGGGTTTACGTTGAAAAGCGAGTATGCATTGAGGATGTTAATAGTCCTTTCAAAATCGTATGATGAGGGAAAAATACTGTCTGTAAATAAAATTCTTGAAAAGACAGGTAACAGCGTCCCGGGTGAATTCGCAGAAAAAATATTGGCTACCCTCAGAAGGAGAGGGATCATATCAACTGTTAGAGGAAGGAAAGGAGGATACCGTCTCGCAAGACCACCAGAACAGATAACACTTGCTGATGTTATCTATTCTCTTGAAAAACCTTTTATAATCTTCAAGGACAAAAATATGTGTCCTGAGAACATAAAATGTGTTGTGGAAAAGGTGTGGAATAAAGTTAAAGAAGAGGTGGATAGAACCCTGAAATCCATGAACCTCAGAGACCTCTCGAAAATGCTGGATGAAGAATCAATCCAGTCTTGAGAAAATATCGGATATCCTTTTCATACCTCTGGATATATAAAATATCAAAAAGAGAGATGTAATCGTGGGAAGAGCAAGGCCAACCAAGTTTGCAAAGGACTCTCCTAAAAATTTCACGAGTGAATCTCGCATGCATACATAGAGATAAATCGCAATGGATGTGAATAACCCTACCAGAAGTATCAATCCCTCGAGAACGTAGATCCTCGCACCGGATATCACCTTTTTGGTGTTAGTAGTTGGTTTCTTTAGATAAAAACGTATTCCAAGGTACGAGCTGAACAGGTATAGTAAAAAGGTGAAAGGCACCGTTAGGAGCACGAATAGATTGTCTGTCATAGAAATGTAGATTATGCTGAAGATCACATATATGAGCGTATACAGTAGGGTTGGTATGAGCAATTTAGGAAGAAACAATCTCTCCAGTCTCACAGGGAAGGATTTTGAAAGAGGTATTACCAGAAATTCCTGAGATGAGAGGAACGCAGAAGCCAAGGCTGCGTAAAAGCTTGAGATATATATCATCAGTGGAAAGGAAAAGGAGAAATCCTTCGAAAAGAAAGTGTATATAAGTGGAAATCCGATTGAATAGAACATCATGAAAACCATATGTTCATTTCTGAAAAATATCTTAAAGTCCTTCGAAAACGTGCTGAGTGCCTTACCAGATCTCTCAGAAAATGCCACCTCTTTTTTTCTCTTCTTATAGGTCATCTCGAAGGATATATCTTCAGACAATCTATAGACCAGGATGAACAAAATCATCACCAAAAGAATCATTATCAAAAGAACCGTAATATGTTTAATAGCCAAAATAGGCAGATAAGCGGGGTTCAAGGGATTCATAATGAATTTTTTGATAGAGGTCAAGCGTTTCAACGCGTCTTCAAAGCTCATGTTCTTCAGAACAGAAGGATTCATCTGAGAAAAGAGAACGAAAAGGAGGATGTTGATGAAATACATTATCATATGAACTTTCCTGGCATGATGTTTTCCCATGAACCTACCTAGAACGACGGCAAGCAACATGGAAAGAGATATGAGAAGGAGAACATACGTTAAAGATGTGAAAATCGAGAGTATTCTGTTGTAACCCATGGAATCGGTGTAAGCCAAAAATCCGAATAGGAAGAAAACGGTTAAAAAAGATTCGCTCATCAGAGTTAAAATCGTTTGATATACGATGATACTACCCTTGGCTATTGGAAAGGAAAGTAACATCTCGATTTCTTCGTTCTTTATGAGAGAGTATATTATGAAAGGAAATAAAGTCGTGATGGATATTATCGTCAGAAAGAAGCACCACAAGGTTACTATAAATTCCAACTGAGCGACAGAAGTTGTATTGAGAAGGTAGGAAAAACTCTCCCTCAGAACGAGATACATGGGTATTCCAAAGGCGAGTATGAAAATCAAGGGAATTATGAACGCTGGTATTCCTTTTCCCTGCTTCCTCCTTGCGAAGATACCGGACCCTTTCAATCCATACTTCAGAATCGTGAGGACTTCCTTCACAGCTCTCTCACTATCCTTTCCACTTCCTCACCTTGACCTGTCAATTTCAAAAACAAATCTTCCAAAGAAGCTTTGAATTCTCCTTCCATTCTTCTCAAATCTTTCAGTGTTCCCTCCGCTATCAATTTACCTTTATCTATTATCCCAATCCTGTCACACATTTTCTCCGCTATCTCAAGAACATGAGTCGTCAGGAAAATAGTGGCACCTTCCTCCGCCATCTTCTTCAACAGCATTTTGAGGATCTTCGCAGATTTCGCGTCTAACCCCACAGTTGGCTCATCCAAAAACACAACTTTTGGCTTTCTCATGAGGACACTCATAACCATCAACTTCTGCTTCATACCGTGTGAATATTCAGAGATGTACCGATCTAGAAAATTTACATCGAAGGCATCGCAGAGCTCTTCGATTCTTTTTTTCATTTCCTTCGGGTTCTCTTTGAAGATTTCCGTTATGAAGTTCAAAAATTCGTATCCTTTGAGATAGGGGTAGAGCTTTGGTTCTTCAGGAACAACTCCTATCGATCTTTTTATCTCTATTTCGTGGTCCTCCATATCCATTCCAAGTATCTTTATTTTCCCGAATGTTGGTTTTAAAGTCCCCGTGAGCATTCTTATAGTTGTGGTTTTCCCGGCTCCGTTCGGTCCAAGGAAACCATATATCTCGCCAGGAAGGATCTTCAAATTTATCCCGTCGACTGCTACGAAATCCCCAAATTTTTTGACCAAATTCAGCGCTTCGATCACATTATCACCTCGAGGTAATTATATATTAACCATGAACGGTTCAAAAGCTCCTTTTTTGAATAAATCCAGTATCCTTTCCGATGCTCTCCCATCACCGAATGGATTAACAAACCGAGCAATTTTTCTACCCAGAGCATCAATCATCCCTTTGTAAACACTTTCCTCCTCTCTCCCTGCTAAGATTCCCAGACCGTTATCTATGAGCTCGGGACGCTCCGTTCTATCACGGGCAACCACAACGAATTTACCGAAAGATGGAGCCTCTTCTTGAACACCTCCAGAATCGGTCAGGATGAACCTTGAGCCTTCAATCAGTGAAAGGAACGTCACGTAGTCCACAGGTTCCAGGAGTACAGCTTGTGTTCCATCTAAAATATCGTGAACAACCCTTCTCACCTTTGGGTTTTTGTGGACTGGAAAAACGATTCTAATTTTTGTCTCTTCCATGAAACGTTTTATGGCTTTCAATATTCTTTTCATAGGTTCCCCCCAACTTTCCCTTCTATGGAGTGTTACCAGAACGTATTCAAAGTTGTTTTCTAAAACCTCCTTTCTGACCTCTGATAGGTCGTATTTCCCTCTTATGATTTCGAGGGCATCCACCACTGTATTACCGACAAGATGGATTCTACTCTTGCTGATGCCTTCTCTTATGAGATTTTCAAAAGAGGTCCTGGTGGGTGCAAAGAGATATTCCGAAAGGTCGTCTATGAGTTTTCTGTTCATTTCTTCAGGAAAAGGATCTTTCAAATCATGAGATCTGAGTCCTGCTTCTATATGGGCAACTGCTATTCCTTTATGAAACGAAGCGAGCGCAACCATGAGGGCCGTTGTCGTATCACCTTGGACGAAAACGACATCGGGTTTTATCTCATCCAGGACTTGATCGATTCTGGAAAGAACTTTCGAGGAGAAAGAGTTGAGTGTCTGCCCCACTTCCATGAGATTCATATCGATATCGGGTTCTATATCAAAAACTTCCAACATCATATCCATCATTTCCCTATGCTGGGCTGTTGCGAGTAGAAAAACATCATCGAAAGTTTCTTTGAACCTCTTGTAAACTGGTGCAACTTTTATTACCTCTGGCCTTGTACCCACCACAAACAGGTAATTCACCCTTTCACCTCACTCTTCACATACTCTCCCTTGGAGTCCAATATGACTTTCAAGTTTATACCGTCAACCCATATCTCCCTTAAAGCTTTTTCACCGAGTTCTTTGTAAAGGACCTCTCTTACGCTTCCTTTAATCTCATCTAGAGGCTTGAAAACGACTCTAGAAAGTTTCCTCAGGATACTTAGATTCCTTTCACAAAGCTCCAGGATCACACCAACTGCCCCCATGCTGAATATGCTCTCGAGGAATTCTTCAGAAGGATTGAAAAAAATAGGGAATTCTTTCCAGTAAGCCGTTAGAACTATCTCACCGACGAGATCGTAAGGATAGCTCCCCTCAAGTTCTTTGTAAGATACCAGCTTTTTCAAGGATTCCTCACTCAAAAGAACCAATTTCCCCGAGTATTTGACGACATCGTTACATTTCAACTTTTTGACGACATTGATTGATACAGGGTATCTGAGAACAATCACAGATTTCACCTCACAATCGTATTAACAAAGTTGTCTATAAAATCCACAAAAGGTGTCATGACCAAGGGCATTATCCAGAGAAGTACAAGAGCTAATAAAAAGAGGATACCGTAAACCTCGTATTTCATATACCATTCTGTATATTCGGAGGGGAGAAAGGAACCAAGGATACGGCTCCCATCCAGCGGTGGTATTGGAAAAAGTGAGAATAGAGAGTAGGTCAAGCTGTACTTTGCTGTCTTATAAAAGAATTCGAAGGTGATCGAATTTTTCTCAAGATATCTAGCGGTAAACCCAAATATGAAAAAGATGAAGAGATTAACCATAGGGCCAGTTATAGAAACTAAAAACAAACCTTTCTTTCCATTTCTAAGCCTCCAAAATCTCACAGGAACAGGCCTTGACCATCCAAAGTCGAACAATATGAATGTCGTCGTTCCTATCGGATCCAGATGTATGAAAGGATTCAAAGAGAGCCTTCCAGCTTCTTTGGGAGTGGGGTCACCGAGCTTGTAAGCTATCAACCCTTTCATGAACTCTCTGGGGTAAGCGACCATTACAACGGCTGTGAACCCTATTATGAGATCTTTTAACGTAGAAACAGCTATTCTCATCTTTTCATCCCCTTTAAACTGTTAAAAGGATCTTCTCAACCCTCTCTTTCATCTCTAGGGCGTCGTCTATCAAGATGTTCTTCAAAGGTTTAAACTCCTTTTCAATGACTTTCAAGGATTTCAAAGCTATTTCAACGTGATCTTTTGAGGCAAAACCCTCATAATTGGGAATATATCTTCTCAAGAATCTCTCAGTTTTCTTCTCCTTCACAGAAACGAATGGAACACCGAAGAAAGCCGCTATCAAGTTGGGATGAAAACGCTGGCTTATGATTAGCGAAGAACTGATTATTTCCTTTATAGGATCACCATCACATCTCTTCAGACCCGGATAATCTCTAACATCGTCGGGATGGACATTCAAAATGCGAAATTCAAAATCTGCCAGTTCTCTGAGAATCATTATAATGGGTAGCACGGGAATTTTCTCTTTAAGAATGAAAGTGACTTTATGCTTTCTCTCCAAAGAAACGTTCATATCTTTCAGAACCAGGATGGAAGGATCGGATCCTAAAAACACGTTCCTTCCCATCATACTGACGTATCTGTAAGTCACTGGATCCCTTGCGAAAAAATAGACGTTTCTTTTCCTCAACATATCTCTTATCAGGCATTTAGAGCTTCTTTTCCTCAAAGGTCCAAGACTGTTACCGAACAGAATGACCTTCTTCTTAGAAAGGGAGAAAATTTCTATTATCATGGAATAATACAACATGCTTCTAAAACTAGTTTCGTCCTGAAGAATTCCTCCTCCTCCAATAAAGAGGACATGAGATTTTTTAACACTTAGCATCAGAGACAGCGGATCGTACCTTCTAATGGGAGTGAACCCTCTATCACTTGTTCGCCGTGGATAGGGAACGAGAATCTCCCTGAACCCTGTTTCTCTTAGAATCTTTTTTGAAGCTTCGAACATGAGTTCGTCCCCGAGATTTCCGTAACCATAATAACCCAGAAGTAGTGCTCTCCTCAAGGAAGATCCCTCTTTTATGAAGAAATATTCTCTTGGAGATTATACAACGGGGGTAAATATAAAATGATAAAGAAGGTGGATGAAGACGTTTTTGTCATAGGAACCGGGATTTCGTCCAACAGCGTTTTGATAGTGGGAAAAAGGGACGGTATCGTAGTGGATACAACCCTGTTTCCAGAGAGAGCTAAGAACATATTGAAAGTTTCCAGAGAACTGGGATGCGAGGTATCCCTGGTGATAAATACACATTACCATCCCGATCATACCTTTGGAAACGCTATATTCGAAGGTAAAAGAATTGTAAGTCACAGAATGACTGTGGACTTCATGGAAAGGATGGATGAGGAGTACATAAAAGCAGTTTGGAAAGGTAAAGAAGGTAAAATAGTTGTGCCAAATGAGATTTTCGATGACAGAAAAACTTTACAATTCGATGGGTTGGAATTGGTATTGATCCATATGGGGGGACATACACCTGACTCAACAATCGTCTTCATTCCTCAGAAAGGAATTCTCATAACAGGAGACATCGTTATGAACAACATACACGCTGAGATAGTAGAGGATAGCGAGTTGGACGAATGGTTGGAAAACCTTCAATACATGATTTATATGAAACCTAGGATTGTGATACCGGGACATGGAGAAGCGGGGGACTTGGATATCGTAAAAGGGATGTACGATTATCTGCAGAAAGTTAAAAGATTCTTGAATGGAGCATTGGGATATGAAGATCTCGTGAGTGATTCAAATGTTCGAGATAGAAAGTATCCAGAACTCTTTTTGTGGGGTATTGATAACCTAATCAGAAGATCCAGTTGAAGTAACGATCGATATTGACATTGCGTCTCAAATTCCTTATCCTCATCACGACTTTTTCATCCGTTCCATCCGAGTTTATCTCAATACAATTTATGAAGCCGTACTTTACTCTTACAACGAGATCTATTGGTTCCATACCAAGCCTTTTGAGAACACCTTTGGCTGTTGGAGAGAAGATGTACCATTCCTCATCGTTGTTTTTGAAGTGAGATGAAAGGTGAAAAATGGGAGAAGATAGAATATCTATGAAGGTCAGTATGATCGATTTTATAGGATCCTCATCAATTGACACGATATCCACCGTTTTGAAATTTTTAACCCTAGAATAGACTCTTCTGGTGGAATGAATGTACACGAATTCGATCCCTTTCACCATATCCGGTTTCAAAATCTTTATGGCGAAATCCTCCATGTTTCTGACTGCGAGTTCGTATTCCAAAGAGAAATCCACCATCTCATCATTATCCAAAACATGAAACTCCATTATCACGTCCGCAGAGAAACTCTTCAAGTTGGAAAGCTCTGAAAACGCTTTTATGAGGCTTTCTTGAGAAAAAGCAGTTGAGAGTGCTACGATCAATACGAATAAGATCCTAATCCCGTAAGGCATACAATCTCTCCTTGGGGCTCACAATCTCCGTTATTCTAACACCGAAGTTCTCATCAATGACAACAACTTCTCCTCTTGCAATGAGTTTTCCGTTAACTAAGATATCCACAGGCTCTCCTGTTAGTTTATCCAGCTCCACCAGAGATCCAGGAGCAAGATCCAGAATTTGTTTGAGTGTCATTTTCGTTCGACCGAGTTCCACCGTTACCCTGAGAGGAACATCAAAGAGAAGTTCTAACTTTCCATAAACTTCTTTATCGAGTGCTATCTCTTTTTCCTCCTTGAGCTCAGGGAATTGGACTGGTTCAACCTTTTTGACTTCTTCTTTTCTTTCTTTTTCCACAGGTTGCGTTTCTTCCACTTTTGGCGCTTCTTCTTTTTTCTCCTCGACACCCCTCGCAGATGAAAACATTTGGTACATCTTCTTCACGAGTTCCGCACTTATAACTTGGAAGAACGTTCCCTTGGGTAATCCTTCTATCTCCAGAGAGAACTCAACCAGCGCCACTTTCTTTTCGGGATCGTCAACAACAGGTGGGAAAGACACGTTGGGATCATCGAAATTTACCAATTCAACTTTTGGAGGTGATATGCTTATTCTTGCACTGAGAAGTTCAGACAGGGATGTTGCAGACGATCCCATCATCTGATTCATTGCTTCGGAAACGGCACTGAGTTTTATCTCATCGAGTTCCTCGGTTTCGACTTCTCCCGTTCCACCCATCATGAGATCGGCTATCCTAACTACCGTGTTCTTAGTGAGAACCAAAACGTTCATTCCATCGAGTCCTTCTGTGTATTGAACAGTCACCACAACCTGCTCCCCTGAGAATCTATTCTTAACTTCCTTAAGTTTCAATTCCTCAACATTTGGAACTGTTATCCTGACATCCCTACCCAGGATGACGGAAAGTGTGGTCGCAGCGGAGCCCATTGCGATGTTTCCTATCTCACCTATCATGTCCATTTCAGCATCGGTTAGCACTTTTTCGCCTTCATTCATGGATTTTAAAAGTTGATCCAACTCTTCCTGAGACAGGTATTCATTTTCACTCACTTTCGATCACCTCCCCGGTGATCTTCGTTATCCTTACGGCATAGTTTCCTTTGTGCCTTCCAGGTATCCCTTTGAATTTTTCCACTCCATCCACAGCGATGGATATCTCTTCATCGAAATGCGTGTTCAACCTTATGACGTCTCCCACCTCGAGCTCCAAAATATCTTTCAAACTCAGGGTTGTTTCACCAAGAATTGCAACAAGGTTGACCATCACGTTTCTTATACTTTTTTCGAGTTTTTCAAGTTCTTCCTTCTTCCTTACCTCTTCTTTTTTCGCTGTTGCGAACCAATACCTAGCACTGAGTTTATCAGCGAAAGGTTCGAGCAATGATGAGGGCCAGCATATATTTATAAAGCTCGATATCTCACCAATCGAAACAGCAACAGTTATGAGAAGTACCATTTCGTTTGGCGGAACTATCTGAACGAATTGAGGGTTACTTTCTATGTTCTCAATTGTCGGGATGAAAGGCTGAATATCACTCCAAGCCTGTGCAAGGATAGTCAGCATGTTCATTATTTCTCTTCTCATAACGGATATCTCTATATCGGTTGGACTCCTGTTCAAAGGTTTTTCACCTGGTCCTCCCATTATCATATCCAGCATCGTGTAGAATATGTCGAGTCCCATTTCAAAGACGGCATTCCCCTCGAGATTGTCTCCTGAGAACACGACGATGAACGAAGGATTGAGCAGAGATCTTATGAATTCCTCATAGGTTATCTGATCCACGCTGGAAAGGCTCACGTCGACGAAACTCCTTAACCTTCCAGACAGGAAGGTTGATAAGCTCCTTGCGAAGTTTTCGTGGATCATCTGGAATGTTCTCATCTGTTCCTTTGAAAATTTACTGGGTCTCTTGAAATCGTATGGTTTTATTTTCTTCTCTTCCTCTTCTTCTTTAACCTGTTCGGGACTTATTTGCCCACTCAATAAAGCTTGAACTAACTCGTTTATCTCTTCTTGACTGAGAACATCGGAGTCTGACACTTCCCCCACCTCACTCCACACTACTGAACGCCTTTATATACAGAAACACATTTATAACCCCATATTTTTCTTTGTCACCTACAAACCCTGTTATCGTATTGACGGCTTCCCTTATTTGTTTTTTCAGAAGCTCAACACCTGTAACCGTGCTCAGCTCGCTTCTCTCCTTTCCCATGAATATCATCATCAGGGCATCCATTATCTCATCCTTCTTCTCAGCTATGGCGGCTCTGCACGCATCACTTCCCACCTTGAAGGAGAGAGAGTCTATGACCGCAACCTCTTTCCCGCCTTTCAACATGAATGTTTGGTAGGTTCCTGGCTGTATCAAAACAGCTTTTATCTCCACAGGAGCAGGTTGAACCTGTTTTCCTTCCCCTTCTTTTCCTCCCTTGTTACTTCCCAAAAACATCGGTAGAGTGAAGTAAACAGCTACAGAAACGATTAAGGGGACTATTATAGATGTTAGAAGCCCTCCCATTCTTTTCTTCTTTTCTCCACCAGCTTCTTCAGGCACGTTGACACCCCCTGATCATTTCTTCTCTCTCTTTATCAGAATATCTATCCTTCTGTACTTCCTCCTCAATTCATTGAGCTTTGTCTCGTATTCTCTATCGAGTTCTTCTATCCTCCTTCTCCATTCTATTTGACTTATCTCACCCTTTCTGAGTTTTTCCTCGAGTAATATTTTCTCTGTGTTTATCTGATCTTGCAAGGCTTTTATCGCTTTGACTATGGCTTTATCCCCGACAGATATTGGAACGAATCTGTCGGGATCGTAGAAGAAATCTGGATCGAACCTTCCCATCTTTATATCTGCAAGCCTCTCTATGGTTCTTTTTCGCTTTAACTCATTCAAGAAGAAATAAACGACACTCGCGGCTCTTGCTGCTCCAAGATGCCAGTTGGATCTGTATATAGAGTTTGGAAGAACGGGTCTATCATCCGTGTATCCGTAAACTTCCAGAACATTCGTTGTGTGTTCTATTATTATCTGGCCTACCTTTGCAAGGAGTTCCTTCGCTTCTTTCGTCAGTTTCGCACTCCCTGTGTAGAAAAACGCCATATCTCTCAAGATTATCAAGGTTCCTTCATCTCTCTCTTCTATAGTGACCTTTCCCTTGTATTCCTCCATTATCCTTATGAGTTCCTGATATACTCCTCTTTTGGAAGTTATGAGTGGTTCTTCGCTTAAGCTCCTTCCTCCCATCAAAACACTTGGGGGTTTACCGGACAAAGCAATTCTCAAGCCAACAGCAACTTGCTGGAACTTTCCAGGACTGATGGTGGACATGGCCACAAGTGCGACAAAGAACGTCAAAAGCAGTGTCACCATGTCTCCATAGGTTGTCATCCATGCAGGTGAACCCTTTCTCCCCTCACGCTTCTTCTTTGCCATCAAGCAGCCGCCTCCTGAGAGGCCGCCTCGTAGACTTTCTTATCGGATTCGCTGAGGAATGACTTCAATTTTTCTTCCAAGATCCTCGGATTTTCTCCCGCCTGTATTGACAGGACAGCCTCCAGTATCATTCTCTTCTCCGTGAGAAGTTTTTGGGTTCTTCTTGCAATTTTCTCTGCCATTGGAAGATACATCCCGTTTGCAAGAACAGCTCCATAGAGTGTTGTTATAAGAGCAACAGCCATCGAAGGTCCTAGAGTTTCTGGATTGTTCAAAGATTTCAGCATTTGTATCAACCCTATAAGCGTTCCTATCATTCCAAAGGCTGGAGCGTATGCTCCTGCTGACTCCAATACCGCTCTTTGACCATCAAGATCGTTTTCTAGAAGCTCAAGTTCTGTTTCCATCATGGATTTCAAAAGCTCCGGATCTGTACCATCCACGACGAGCTGGATGGATTTTTTCATGAAAGGGTCCTCTATCTCTTCCAAATTCTCTTCGAGAGAAAGTAGGCCTTCTCGCCTCGCCTTTTCTGAGAATGAAACCATGGTTCTTATGAGATCCGTGTAATTTATCTTCGGTTCTTTCATCGTTGACATCATTATTCCTATTATTTTGAAGGATTTATCCTTGGGATGAGCGACCATCGTGGCAGCCAGAGATCCAACGACCGTTATGAAAAGGGACGGTATATTTATGAAAGCACCGATATCCCCTCCACCACTCATTATACCAAGAAAAAGTGCGGCTATGATCAAGCCCAATCCAGCGAGTGTGGAAAGGTCCATTATATCACCTTCCCTGCCTGAGCTCCCTTATTATCTCCGCAAGACCGAATATTTTCCGTTTATATTCTATCACCAGCTTTATAACCTCGTCCGCACTCTCTTTGACTATGAATTTTCTACCGTTTGTCAAAGTTATCGTGGTATCAGGGAGCGATTCCACCGTTTCTATATGCTCCGCATTCAGAACGAATCTATTCCCCCCGATCCCAGTGAGCCAAATCAAAGTTCATCATCTCCTCAAGGCAACGAGTTCTCCAAGAATGGCATCAGCTGTTGTTATAACTCTAGCATTCGCTTGAAAACCTCTTTGAGCTATTATCATC
>Ga0190361_1000171_pt1 | contig 27284 bp, 30 predicted proteins | sample 48721845_MG_FD_161273 | JGI IMG/M metagenome (GOLD analysis project Ga0190361, IMG submission 161273) | Hydrothermal vent microbial mat bacterial communities from Southern Trench, Guaymas Basin, Mexico - 4872-18-4-5_MG | ecosystem: Environmental > Aquatic > Marine > Hydrothermal vents >... | reverse complement strand
CCTTATACTTTCTCCTGCCCCTATTCATTGTCCTTTCTTTTCCCTTTCTACTAAGCCTAACCTCATGCTCTGTATGCGCTTTACAATAGGGACAGTATGTCTTTATAGTATCTGGGAATTTCATTTTGAATATGGTCTTTTGGCTATCATCCAAAACCCTCATTTCTTTCTTTGGAAAAGAAAGAAAAGTGTTGAGGTTGATATTAATAGGTATTCATGGCATAAAAAATAAAATCAGGAACCTATAATTTTCGACAATTTCTCCAGTTCTATCTTATCATCTCCGATCTTCTCACTCACCAGCCTTGAGACACTAATGCCCAGATACAATGCAGAGATGATACCAATGATGGACGGGATCAGATAGAAAAGGACCCTGTCTATTAGCGTAGCCGACATAGCATAGGCCTTATCTACACCCGCCAGTACGAAAAACATGACACTAGCACCTTCCCATATCCCCAGTGATCCGGGAAGGAGTGGCAAGAATGAAAGTACGGACACGGCAATTTCCACCACTATTACGGTATCTATTGAAACGGGATAGCCAAGGGCTATGAAAACCACATACGTCCTCAACAACCTTAGGCCCCAAACGAAGGAGGAGATAAGGGTTCCGAAAAATAGGACATAGGGGTCCATCATATGCCTTCTCATAGCGTAGTTAAATTTATCACATATCTCATTTACATCCTCTCTCAGTTTTTGCGAATAGATTTTTAAGATCGGAATTCTTGATATGATTTCAATAAATATCTGAATCACCTTCAGGGAAAAATTTTTATTCATTACTAAGGTTATTGATATAAAAAACAGTATGGATAATGTCAGAGAGATGATTCCCAAGAATATTGCGATTTCTATGGGAATACCACTCATGAAAACTAGGTAGATCGCTATCCCACTCAGGAGAAACATTGGGAATATCTCTAAAAAGAGATCTACAATCACACTCGCAGCAGAGCTCGTTAATGGAATATTCCTCTTCTTTGATATGATACATGCACGAACCGGTTCACCTCCGGCAAAACCCATGGGGGTTATATTGTTCACCAGATAGCCGACAAATATTGTGGGTAGTATATCCTTCATGGGTACATGAAATGAACGTAGTATCAATCTCCACTTCAATGCAGATAAAACAATTGAAATCAACTCTATTAAAAGCAATAATAAGAAATATCCTAGAGACAATTGTTGAATCTGAGGGACAACCTCGTTAAAGTCCACGATGTACAATACCAAAACAATTATACCTATGCCAATTAAAAAAGATATGATAGATTTCTTGATCATCTTATCTGTCTATGTTATTATTGCCTTATAGAGAATCATAAATCTTTATTAATTTTTCAACAGATTTGTTGATGTCTCTTTTACCAACTGCCTCCAGTGCGCGTTCCCCCAATTCTTCTCGAAGCTCATTATCCTCAAATAGAAGTTCAGTTTTTTCTTTTAGCTCTTCAATAGATCTACATGCGATACCCCCCTTTCCAACTACCTCGTTAAGAACATCATCATCTGAGTGCAGTACGGGCGTCTTGCAGAGCATCGCTTCCTGAGCAACAAGACCCTCCATCTCAACACCAACGGCTGAAGGCATCAGTATCATTGAAGCGGAGTGATAAGCACCGATCTTATCTTCCGCCGAGATATACTTTCTGATGAAATGGACATTTTTTGGATGGGATAACTTCTTCTCCAGTGTCCCCCTGCCTATGATAACAAACTGTCTGTGAGGGAGTCTTTTAGCAACCTCTATAACCCAATCTGGCCTCTTTGATGCATCCAAACGTCCAAGAAATAATGCGAAATCGCCCCTGATACCAAACTTCTTTCTAAAATCAACCTTCAATTCTGTATGTTCAATTGATTTGGACATATCCATCCCGTTGGGTACTACCTCGATCCTTGTTTTCAGACCCTGGGTTTTGAATGTCTTTTCCTTTGCCCTGGTCTGAGTTATCACGATATCAAATTGATTCAGGAACCATATTATGTATCTCCACATCAGATCTCGAAATATCTTCGGCTGATTCTGTCCAAAAAAGGATTCCAAAAAATTGTATGGGTGAAAATGAGTAGTTACAATTTTTTTCATATCCAGCCTTGATGAACGCAATCCCAAGAGATATGCACTATGAACATGAATGAGATTCGCATCAATCTTTTTAAAAAAAGGGGAGATTATATCGTATTCTGGCAGAAAGGGGAAGGAGATGTGGGGCATAGAAAAAACTGGGAATTCATAATCATTGGTGACCCTTCCTGTAAATAATTTGATATCCAGTTGTTTGTTCAGGAGAGGCAGGATGTTTTTTATATATGTCGAGACTCCATTAATCTGCTCAAATGAATCCGAAATCCATGCAACTTGCATTTTAGTTTTCTTCGACCTTAACCTCATCAATCACCGGCTCAAATAGGAAATATTTCTCTACCAACCTTCAGAAAGGTTGATCATCATGGCGACCCAATGCTTCGCATTAGGTCACCTTAAATTTTCATGATAATATCTTTCTTCTTATTTGTGGTGCTGATTTTTTGCCGTCCATTAGAGCCGAGGAAATTAATCTCTTTCTTCGACCTTAACCTCATCAATCACCGGCTCAAATAGGAAATATTTCTCTACATACTTCTTTATTTCATCGTCTGAGATAGCTGATCTTCTACCTTCTTCGTCATACAATCTGTGAATATCCTTATAGATTTCTTGAATCCTTGGATCATCCTTCTCTACTTTAACCTTTAGCCCCATCAGTCTTTCTGCTACTTCCTCCACCTTTTGTCTTATCACATCCTTTCCAGAGGAATCACCCACCATTAACCTTCTCTTCCCACCCACCAACTCTGGAGGAAATGGTTCATAGGTGAATGGATTTCTTATAACCCCAGCGGTATGAATTCCAGATTCATGAGCAAAGATATTCTCACCAACTATTGCTTTGTTTCGAGGAACATGAATCCTTACCTCTTTTTCCATATATCGAGCAAATTCCGTCAATTTTTCTGGATTGTATTTCTCAAATCCATCCACCCTAGTTATGAAAAATATCAGAATTTTTTCCAGTTCCGAATTCCCCGCCCTTTCCCCAATTCCAAGGAAAGTGAGGTTAGACCAGTTTGCCCCATACCAGTAGCCAGCAAGAGAATTTGCAACCCCCAAACCAAAGTCGTCATGGGTATGTGTCTCAATATTTCTAACGCCGATCCTTTTTAATTCCCGAACCATCCTTGGAATTCCATAGGGAAGCTCGGCCTCTGGAAATGGTATTCCCAAGCCAAGAGTATCGCAGATTCTGATGATTGCATCCTTATCTATTGAAATAATTTTTTTGACAAATGGGATTATGAAGCCTTCCCAATCTGCCCTCGTCAGATCCTCTAGGTGACATCTCACCTTCAAGCCATGATCTATCGAATACTGTAAAGCATCAAGATACTTTTTCTCGGCATCTTCCCTGCTTTTCAAGCCAAGTTTATCAAAGATATGGGTGTCTGAGACCGACATAAGTATTCCCGTCTCCCTAATCCCATCCATTTTAAGAACTAGGTCTATGTCATCTCTGTTAGAACGGGCCCATCCAGTAACCTCCGGGAATTCATAACCAATATTTAGCATCTCCCTTGCTACATCCTTATCTCTTTGATTATAGAGAAAGCACTCCAGTTTTTCTATTCCGATCTCATGAAGATATTCATAAATTCTTAGTCTGTGCTTTCTGGTCATCACTATGCCAGGCATCTGAGAACCATCTCTTATGGTAGAGTCTGAAATCTTTATCTCTTGGCCATGAGGCAACCTGATCTTGGGCATCTCTTCATAACTTCTGTACATAGTATAGATTTTAAATTTTGGAGTTAAAAGATGAACTTATTTAAAGGATAATATGTTATATTTTTATAAAAAAGAGGTGAAATAAAAATGATTTTTGGTATTTTGATTTTTGGTATTTTGATTGTGATATTTTTGATTGCATCTGGTCTTCGATTGTTGTATCAGTATGAACGAGGAGTAGTATTCACATTGGGTAGATTTAGTAATGTTCGCAATCCTGGTTTGACTTGGATAATTCCGGTAATTCAGACCATGAGTAAGGTTGATATGCGTATTAAAACTGCAGATATACCAAGACAGGAGGTTATAACAAAGGATAATATTACTCTTCTCATAAATACTGTTGTATATTTTAAGGTTGTGAAACCCGAGGATGTAATTATAAAAATAGAGGATTATGTTTTTGCAGTTAGGCAGTACACACAAGCTGCTTTAAGAGACATCGTTGGTAATCATGAACTTGATTTTGTTCTAAGCGAAAGAGAGAAAATTGCAGATAGTATAAAGAAGATAGTAGATACCGAAACATCCGGCTGGGGTATTGACATAGAATCTATTAAGATTCAGGAGATAGAACTTCCCGCAGAAATGAAGAGGGCGATGGCAAAACAGGCAGAAGCTGAAAGAGAGAGAAGAGCAGTTATAATAGCCTCTCAAGGAGAATTATCAGCTTCGGAAAATCTAATGAAGGCTGCAGAGAATCTGTCGAAGAGTGGGGGAGCGTTACATCTGAGAACATTGCAGACGATCAGGGATATTGCCGCGGATCCTTCAGAAAAAATAGTTATATTTTTACCCTCTGAAGCAGAGAGTATGATAAGATCAATTATAAAGAAGGGATAAGGCTATGACTATGTTAGAACAAAAAACAAGATACCTGCAAATAGCCTTCAATGACGATGTAGATAGTGTTAAGAGAATTTTACCAACGATTCCACACAATGATAGGATACTTATAGAGGCTGGAACACCATTTATTAAAAGAGAAGGTTCTAATGGAATAAGAATGATGGCAAAAATTTGGAACGGTAAGATAGTGGCTGATTTAAAAACAACGGATGGTGCAATTGAGGAGGTAGAACTGGCATATTCTTCTGGAGCCACAGCAGCTACCGTATTGGGAAGTTCACCGGTTGAAACATTAGATCTCTTTATTCAAAAGTGTGAAGAATTCGGCTTAGATTCGATGATTGATATGCTGGGTGTTGAAGACCCGCTAAAGGTTCTTTTAAGATTAAAAAAACCACCATCTGTGGTTGTACTTCACAGAGGGAGGGATGAAGAAACTACAAGGGGTAGTGTAATAAAATATAAACATATCAACAGGATAAGAAGTAGATATGATGTTCTCATTTCTGCTGCCGGTGGTGTAGACTTAAAAGAGGCGAGAAGTGCAATTTTTAATGGAGCGAATATCGTGGTAGTAAATATTGTAACATCGGAAGATCCTTGGACAGGAATAAGATCCGACGAAAATGTAAGTGAAATTGCTGAAGAATTTTTGGAAACAATAGACTAAGATCACGTAGTCTCCATCCCCCATCTGACTCTTTCTTCCAGAATTTTCCCTTCTACGATACCAGCAAAGGTATCAAATAGAGGTATGTCGGTGCTAACGGAAAAGAATTCAATGCCGGTATCATCACAGATTTCCTGGATATTAAAGATATGCTCCCTCAATCTATTCATATAATTCTTTCTAAAATCTGGGCTTAGATATACCCTTTCAAATTTTGATGTTTCCATATCTTCAAAGTTTATATCATCTGTCCATTTTAGATTAATCTCTCCCGGGTCGAGGGTCTGGATAAGAATTGCCTCCTTGGATCTCCTTGCTATTCTGTAAATCCCCTCCCTTAGAGAATCAATGGGCTCCAGGAAATCGGAGATTACAATCAAAAAAGACTTGGTTTTAATAAATCCCGAGTATTGACTCATGCATTCCTCAAGATTGGTCTCTCCAATCTGTTTTGCACCATTCAGTAAATTGATCATTCGAAAGAAATGCATCTTCCCCTTCCTTGGGGGCATAATTTCCATTATCCTATTAGAATAAAGAACTGGTGCAAATTTTTCATATCTATTCAAGGCAATAAAGGCAAAGCCAGCAGCGATGCTTCCGGCATAGTCAAACTTTCTCATCTTGACGGTTGAAAAATCCATACTAGCGCTAGAATCCACTAGTATGTGTAGGGTAAGATTCTTTTCCTCTTCGAATCTTCTGATGTATAATCTTTCAGTTCTACTGTAGAGTTTCCAGTCAATATATCTGAAATCATCACCTGGGTAGTATTCTCTATGATCATAGAGTTCCATACCCCTCCCCTGTTTTATAGACCTCCTGCTACCCATATATATACTGGAAATCTTCCTCCTGGCCAAAAAATTTAGTTTCTTTAATTGATCCAAAAATGTGGGGTCAATCATTTTCCATAAATTCAAACCTCTTTTAATATCCTTTCAATTACATCATCTGTAGTTATCCCCTCTCTTTCAGAGTTAAAGTTTAGAATTAATCTATGTCTCAGGATTGGATATGCCATCTTCTGTATATCTTTTTTACTTACATAATCTCTTCCATCTATCAGGGCATTGGCCTTACCGGCGAGTATAAGTCCTATGGAGGCTCTGGGTGAAGCACCATAGTCTAAGAATTCTTTTGCAATTCCACCATTCTCGGGCCTGGTCCTGGTTACAATGTCTAACGCGTATTTTTTAATTTCATTGGAAATGGGCATCATTCTGGTTAACTCTTGAATTCCTAAAAGCTGCTCTTTACCTAAAATTTTCCTAACATTGGGTGTTTCTCCCCCAGTATAGAGATCAATTATTCGATCTTCATTCTCTAATTCTGGATATTTAACTAGAATCTTCATAATGAATCTATCCACCTGCGCCTCTGGCAATGGATAAGTGCCCTCCATCTCTATTGGATTCTGCGTGGCTAAGACAAAGAAGGGTTTATCAAGTTTGAATGTGGAGGTGCCAACACTTACCTGTCTTTCTTGCATTGCCTCCAATAAAGCGCTCTGGGTCTTTGGCGTTGCCCTATTGATCTCATCTGCAAGAAGGATATTGGTAAATACTGGTCCTTTTTCAAATCTGAACGTCTTTTTCCCAGCTTCTTCTTCTACAACATATGTTCCAGTGATGTCGGAGGGCATTAAATCTGGCGTGCACTGAATCCTCTTAAATTTAAGATCCATTATATCAGCCAATGTACTCACAATCAGGGTTTTTCCCAAGCCGGGAAAGCCCTCCAGCAGGGCATGATTCTTGGTAAAGATTGAAATCAAAATCTGCTCTATAACCTCCTTCTGACCCGCTATAACATTACCCATTTCAGAGAGTATCTCTTCATAGACCTTTTTCATATTAGAACAGAGTTCTTCCAGATTACTCTCCTTCTCTTTCTTTTCTTCCTTGATCCCTTCCCAAAGGCTTCCTCCGACCTTCATTTCTATTCCTCAAATATCCTTTGCTCATAGCTCTCTTCCCATGGCTTTATATCCCTTTTGATAATATCCATAATCTCTCTCAGTCTATGGATCTTGTTTTCCATCCCATCTATCGTATACATTGTATGCTCCATCTTCTTAGATAATTTATCTCTTATGGAACTCATGGAATAATCTATAGAATACTCACTTAAATGCCTTATAGATTCTTCCAAGGTGTTGACACTAATCAGTAGTTCGGATATCTTGGCCCCAATCCTGGTTAATTCAAAATCCAATAGCTTCAAATCCTTTTTTAATTTATCCGCAAGTTCCTTATTCCTATCCCTTTCGGCCTTGACCTTACGAAATGCCTCTGTCATTGCTTCATAGATATCTTTCTCAACCATGACTACATTACGTTTTTTCCCAATCATTTTACCTCCTCACAAGATAATTTCTCAAAATATCTCCTAATGATCTCCTCATATTCTATGGGCTCCTGTTCTGGTATATTGCTAGACTTTATCTCCTCTGGAAGTTTAAACTCAACGGCATTTACTTCTTCATTCACATCCTTGATATCAATCTCACCACCATATTCTGGATGGACTTCCATCTCTATATCTTGACCTTCTATCCTGGCTGAACTGGGTGCACCGTATATATCACCACCGGGCGTCTCTCCGGCACCACCACCCATCCCGGGGATAGGACCCTCGCTAAAGCCCGGAATTTTGCCCCCAGATTCACCACCGATCTTTTCCTGCTCATTTTTCGAACTTTCTTTACTCATTTCCCATTCATCTCTATTTCCAAAAAAACCTTTATCGTTCTCGGTCGAAGTTGATAATGCTGTATCAATGAATTTGGATAAATCTTTTTGAAAATTAAGACTAACTTCTCTGATATGAAAAAAATTTATAGTTAATAATGCGAACAATAGGAATATAATTATAAATACCTTTAAAGATATGTTTTTACTTTCTACAAATGATGAATAGGAGATGTTATCCATTCTCTGTGAGACGTCAGAGATTAACCTGTTTATAATAAGGTTGGATCTTTCTCTGTTATCATAAGCGGTTTGCAGCCTTTCATCTAAGGAAGGGTACCTCTGAGTTATCCTCTTCTCTATTACATTCCTGTCTCTGCCATCTCTGACTACAGAGATCGACCTTAAGATAAAATAGATCAAACTTGGGATTATTGCCAGGACCGGTTCAATACCAAAAAGTACAAAAAAGATGGATGAGAGAATAAAAACTATAATAGAATCCAATACAATGGTGAACAATTTCAACTTACTAACGACCTTTCTGACCTCTTCCAATCTTGGAGTGATTAAATCCATTCCAATCTTTTAATCTATCTCCTTAACCTTCTTTTCCATGCTATCGATAGTATTTCTCAAATTATCGATAGTTTCTTTTAATTCGGCGATTAGACTCCGAATATCATTTATATCATCCCTCAATTCCTCCTTTAACTCACCCATCGTGGTTTCATTCTCCACATCACCTACCTTTCGATATAAAGAAGAGAGATCATCATCGATATCCTCTATATCCTCTTCAATATCCCCTATTTGATCCTTTGATTTGTTTACATTAATACCGAGATATTTTACATTAAGGCTTATCTGGGATATCTTTTTTGTTGCTAAATCCAACTGTCTTTCCTTGAGTTCATAATTCTTCTCGCACATATCGAGATCCATTTTAACAGCAGTATAGTTGGAACGCCATCTATCCCTTTCCTCGGTGGTTATTTTTAGTTCTTCCTCCAATAGTTCCTTTTCCCCTTTTATATCCTCAAAAAGCCCACTCAATGAGACCTCTCTCTGCTCAGATAGGTTTAACTCCCTTATTACGTCTACCAATGCCCTCTCCTTACTTTTCAACTCCTCTCTTGTTTTGTTAATCTCCGCAATCTTTTTATTTAATTGAGAATTTTTCTCTTCTATATCTTCTAATGCAATTAAATAATCTGTATTGCAACGTTGATATTCATATTGGGCATAAATAGCCATGGCCACCATGGCAATTAAAAGTAGAATCAAGAGGCCAAATAAAAGAAAATTTACATCCCGCTTCATTTTATTATTGATTTTTAATGTGATATATTAACTATTACACAAAACAGTTTTATATACCTGAAATTAAAATGGCAAAAAAGGCATTGGTTAGAGACTATATGACCAAAGAGGTAGATTATATCCCCTATGATACTACCGTAAAGAAGGCCATACAGATCTTTGTCAATTCGGTACATCAAAATTTTCCGGTTACTAAGAATGGTAACCTTGTGGGCTTTATTACTGCAAAGGAATTATTGAGAAATTATAATAACCCGGAAAGATTGATTAAGGATATTATAGGGGAGAAATTTATAGTTGCTAGACCCGATCTTGCATTAGATGATGCAGCGAGGGTAATGTTCAGACATGGTATGCGGAAGCTTCCAGTGGTTGATGAAAAGGGTAGGTTGATTGGTATAATTACCAATACCGACATTATTAGATCCCATATAGAAAGGGCAACCCCTAGAAAGGTAAATATGATCAAGAACCTGTTGGAATCAAAATCTGGGGTAAGGATTAATGTAAGGAAGTATTCCGTTCCCCTGGATAACTTACGTCCAACTCAGGGGAGAATACATGCAGATGAACTTCAGGGAAGGAAATATGAATTAAAAAAGGGTCTTGCCGAGCCGTTAATTGTGATAAAGAAGAGGAATTATTTTGTGTTAGTGGACGGACATCACAGGGTTATCGCGGCCAGAGAGCTGGGAATTAAAGAGATAATGGCTCACGTTCTGGAGCCAGAGGAAGATATTGAGATAGGAATGGAAAAATCTGCCAGAGAATCGGGTTTATTGACATTGGATGATATCAAGGTAATAGATTATGCGCAGCACCCTCTGGTGGAGATTACCACTAGGTTGATCAAAAAGGAAGATCTTTAGAAACTTTGAAAACCATCATAAAAATGGATTTAATAAAAGAATTATTGAAGAAGGAAAAAAAGCTTCATTTTACCCTAATTGATCCAGAAAATCAATCCCCCAAAGAAGCGGGTCAAAGGGCAGAAATCTGCTATGAATATGGAACTAACGCCATTATGATTGGAGGTTCTACTGTTGATGACAGAGAACTGGTTTATAGAACAGTAGAATCAATAAAGAGATCTGTAGATATCCCAACAATATTATTCCCAAATTCCTCACGAGCTGTATCAGAAAATGCGGATTATATATTCTTTATGATGCTCATGAATTCCATCGATAGAAGATTTTTAATAGAAGAACAGATTAAAGGGGCTTCATTAATAAACGAGTGGAATATAAAGCCAATATCTATGGGGTACATAGTGATAAGCACTAGTAGGAAACCCACTATGGTGGAAAGGGTCTGTAATTTGGATAGAATTGAGGGAAATGAAATTCAGAAGGCTATTAATTATGCATTAACTGCTCAATATCTCAATATGCAGTGCATCTATCTTGAAGCGGGCTCGGGCGCAGAAAACCCCGTTCCCAATGAGATGATCTCTGCAGTTAGAGCCGAAATAGAAATCCCGATCATTGTTGGTGGAGGGATCGGGGATGGGAAAACCGCAAGGGAAAAAACAAGAGCGGGAGCGGATGTGATAGTCAATGGTACGGCAACCGAGGAGGATTGTAGCAAGATCAAGGAGATAATTGAAAGTATTAAGTAAGTATTAAGTCAAAATTTTAAACTATCTGCAGTACCTTTCTGAGCAGTACCACCAGCGCGGATAGAATCGATGTTGACACGTGAAGCGGTAGCACAATCACCCGAAGGTTCCAAAATGACGTTACCAACACGTTCCCCCGCACCATTCAATACCTCAAACTCGAGAGATGAACCGGTATACCGAATACTAGGCTCAAGCACCTTTATACATGTTCTTATATTCCTGGATCAATTCCATTATCACCTGGATTTCAATCTCCCACTTCATTTTAACCTTCTTGCCCTCCACCTTTATCTCCATATCCTTGAACAGTTTATCTAAACCTTTTATGGTTCCAGAATACATATCTATTGCTCCCCTGGTGGTTTTGGCAGCACTTTCGGCGGTTTCTTTATCTTCATAGTAGGTTACCGAATTCAGGGAGATAATGTTATCCTTCTTATCCAGTGAATAAGCCATCTTCTCTAATTTGGTAAAAGAGTCTGTCTTAAACATTCCAGTAATTGGTATTGATTCCATACTCTCCTTCCATTCTCTTTTCATTTCTCTTTTCATTTCTTCTGATATGGTGAGAATTATACCAAAAATGGCTTCATTTCCCCTCACTTCTTCTAGAAGGGATAGCTTCTCCTTTTTCAGAGGTTTCTCTTTACCTTTTTTCACATCTATAACCCTTTTTATTATATCCCTTTTCTCAGAAAGAACTATCTTGTCATCCAAAAAGACGATAAATACCTCTTTTGGCTTCCCATAGGGTTTCTCCTCAACCCACTTATAGATATTCTCCTCCAGATAGCTTTCCTCAGATGCCAGATTGCCTCCAGAAATAATCCTATCCCTATCAAATTTACCGGTAACGAGCATACCAACTTCTGATGAATATGTGATATCAGCATAGGTGGGGAAATCCCCGAAGACGACAATCTTGGATATATCTCCCGCTCTTATACCTACCTTTCCCAACTGTTTATTGATCTCCTCCTCAGCCTTTTCCCTCAGATTTACCTCTTCTCCACCCAGGGATTTATAGAGTTCCCGTATATCCTCATCATCTAACACCTTCAATGCTTTTTGCATATCAAAAATCATCACAAGATTGGAGTCGGGAACTAAGTCCGACCATTCTGGTTTTGCTTCTTTGCTTAAAAACAAGAAGGCGCCTATGCCAAGCACTATCAAGACTATAATCACACCTATTGCAATTTTTTTATCCATATTATCACCCACTCCATATTTTTTAAACTATTGCACAATCTTATATAAATACGTTAATATTTTATCTCCGAATTTCTTAAAACTTCAATTAAAACTAATACACTGCTCCCTATTCTTCTATATTTTTATACTCTAAACTTAATAATTTAATCCAGTGAATTTAGTGATGGATTATGGCCGGGTTACCATTAGCTCCCGTGGAGCGAGTTATGAGAAAGGCTGGTGCAGAGAGAATTTCTAATGATGCGGTAAAAGCAATAGCGGATAAGGCAGAGATTCTGATAGAAAAACTAACAGTGGAATCCATTAGACTTTCTAAGCATGCTGGAAGGAAAACTATAACAAAAGAGGATGTAGAATTGGCATCTAAAATAGGGCAATGATGCTGTGATTATCCATAGTTGGCTGAAAATGAACGTACTCAAATTCAAAAGAGGCTATAAGGATTGGGAGACTACCTATGAGGTAGAGTTGGATTTTGAGTATACGGCTGATTTGGAAAAAAGAATTACCTCCATAATCATCTACAGACCGGATATTGGCAAAAAGGTAGTTATCCCCTGGCGGATATTTGAACTCTATTTAAATGGAGAAACTGAGAGCACATTTGCCGATTCTTCTGGTTTAAGAATTAAACTGATAGATAATGAACTTTATGTAACTAATGAGCGTGATTTTCGTGTGGTAATCCATAGGGATCAGATTGAGGCTATAAAACGCGCTGCAAAAAATGTTGTAGAGGATGTCTCTTCTTCTGTGGAAAATATCCTGAGGGAGTTTTCTATGCAGGGGGCTTAAAAGATGAGTATGAATTCTAATTCTCACCCCATAAATTGGCTGGAAAAGAGACCAATGCTCACCTGGACACTGATTCTGGTTTATGCATCGATTATCTTTATCTTCTCTTCAATGCCTTGCCCGCCACAGCCAGTTGAAGTTGAGGATGAATTTATAAGGATGCTGATAACAACTATTGAACATATCTTTGAGTATTCCATTCTGGGATTTCTTTTATTGGCTGGATTTAGAAGCGGGAATGGGAGGATGCGGGAAAAGGCAATTTTAATCGCAATTTTAACAGCAACAATTTACGGAATAACAGATGAGATTCATCAGTTCTTCGTTCCAAACAGGGATTCCAGCATTTTGGATGTATTAGCTAATGGTATTGGTGCTTCGTTGGGAGCATTTATTGGAAATTCTAAGCACTTAGATTAATCCCAAATCCCGTGCAAATTTCAATGCTTCCTGATATTCATCAAAGCTAAGCCTTCTCTGGAGTTCTTCATATTCCATGGCTTTATATTCTGGTCTGTATTGATCCATGATATTTAGCCTGAAATTACTCATATTTTTAGAGATCCACTTCAGTATGGGCTTTGTACAGCAGTCAAGGTGATCTGGCAATACCAAATGCCTTATAATCACTTCACCCTGTTCCTCTGCCAATTTATGATTTCTCTTGATAATCTGTAAATAGTTTTTTACATCAGAGAGCCTCTCAGCACATTTGTCATTCCCATATTTAAAGTCTGTCAGATATATGTCCATGACGCCATCCAATAACCTCATGGATTCTTCAGTAAGATACATATTGGAATTCCATACCTGGGGGATATTTTTATTCAAATGGGTTAGAACCTCCAGGATATAAGAGAGATTTGGTGTGGGGTCTCCACCCACCCAGTTCACATTCTTAGCATTTACAGAAGAGATCATCTTTGCCAGTATCTCCGGCTTAATGTAGGTGCCCCTTTCCGGATACTGACTGATATCCCAGTTCTGACAATATACGCAAGAAAAGGTACATCCAGAAAAGAATATTGTGTATGAAGGCACCAGCTCGGGTTCTTCTCCAATGTGAATAAATTCTGATGCCACTCTTGACTCAAGAACCCCACAATAACCCTTCTCCCCATCCAATCTATTAACAGAGCATCTCCTTTCACAGAAATGACAGCACTTCATAATTTCTCTTGCATCCCTCACCCTGTCCTTCAAATCTTCACATAAAAGATATTTCGCCTTTTCCTTACCCTTCAATATGCCAATATACCTGCTCAGGGCATTTTTATGGTTCATATTCTAATTCTATTATAATTAAATTTTTATTAAATACTCTCAATACTAAAATACTAAGGTATATTAATAGCACGGTATCATTGCCATTATAAAAATGGATGATGTAGAAGTTAGGATACTGGAAAAACCCAAATTGAGGGATACTATCCTGATAGAGGGTCTTCCGGGGATAGGTTTAGTTGGGAAATTGGCAGCAGATCATATGCTGGATGAATTAAAGGCCAAAAAGTTTGCAGAACTCTATTCCCCTTATCTGCCTCCACAGGTTTCCATTCGAGACGATGGAACCATACACCTCGTAAATAATGAACTCTATTACTGGAAGGGGAAAGAGAATGACCTAATCCTCCTTTTGGGAGACTTTCAGGGGATTACCCCAGATGGTCAGTATCGGATCTCTGAAAAGACTCTGGAAATAGGAGAAAAATTTAATCTCTCGAAAATTTTTACCCTGGGTGGCTTAGGAACTGGAAATATCGTAAGAACACCAAAGGTATTTGGAGCCGCTACCGATAAAAATCTGGTTAAGGAATTAAAGAAATACGAGGTGATCTTCAAGGGAGGTGGTGCGATCTTTGGTGCCGCGGGTCTTCTTATTGGCTTAGGAATGCAGAGAAATATTCCGGGAGCGTGTCTGATGGGAGAAACTCATGGTCAGATAATTGATGCAAAATCTGCAGAAGCTGTATTGAGGGTATTGACGAAGGTTTTGAGGATCGAGATAGATATGACAGAACTGACAGAAAAAGCCAAAGAAACAGAAGAACAGATGAGCAGGGTGAGTAAAATGATCAGTGAACAGAAAAAGGCGGTGGAGAGACAGCAAGAATTCTTGAATGAGACCCCGACTTATATTAGATAAACCTCCATTGTTAAATTTTAACCAAGATAAAAAGGATCATAGCTAATATCCCCATAAACGCACCATAAAGAAATGTTGCCTCGGGGCTTATAAATTGCCAGATATAACCAGCTATTAAACTTGCCGGTAGGGTTGCTATGGAAATAACGGTGTGAAATGTTCCCAAGGCCGTTGCTTTCAATTTCTTTAGAGCGAGGTCAGAAGCAAATGCCCTTTGTGTTCCATCAATCAATGCCATGAATAAGCCATAGAGGGCAAAGAGTATGAAGAATACTGAGAATGACTGGAAAAATGCAAAACCAAGACAGGTGATACTGAAGGTCAGATAGCCGAGGATGAGGACTTTTTTTCTTCCGATCCTGTCGGAAAGAATTCCCGATGGGATGGAAAAAGCGGTATAAGAGACATTATACCACGCATATAAAAGTATTGCCAAAACATCTGCAATTCCAGAATCAACAAATGATTCACGTGCCTTTAGTATAAAGAAAAAAACGGTGAAATTTCCCAATGCAAATACCGTTACTATTAAGAGGAAGATTCTGAATTTTCTTGGCAAAGAACCGATGCCGATTTTCAAGGTTATCCCCTGGGACTTTCTCTTTACATCCCTTACCCATAGAATGGGAATCAATGCTGAGAAGCCAATAAAACTCGCAACTAGAAATATGGTTGTAAATTTTAAACCCATATAGAAAATGAGGATAACCACTAAGATAGAACCGATAATGGCCCCAGAGCTATCCATGGCTCTATGAATTCCAAATGCCTTTCCTCTTACATCCTTTTTAGCTTCTGAAATTATGGCATCTCTCGGGGCAGTTCTTAATCCCTTGCCGAATCTTTCCAATGGTCTCAAAACAAGAATGTGCCACCAATGTGTTGAGAAGGCGAATAGCAACTTTGCAACAGAGGAGATACCATAACCCGAGAATATGAAGGGTTTCCTTTTCCCAACCCTGTCGGACCAGTAGCCAGAGAGTACCATCACTATACTACTTACACTGTCGCCCAAACCACCGATTAAGCCCACTATCAATCCCGTCCCACCAAGATTCATAATGAACATAGGTAGAATAGGGATGATCATCTCACTGCTCATATCGGTAAGAAAACTCACTACTCCCAAGAGGAGAACATTAATGCTTATTCCTTGAAGAAATCTATCCTTCTCAGATTTTTGATTTTGATTCATTTTGACTTAATCGATCTCAATACTTTTCTTCTGAATCTTCTTAGGCAACTCTATTTCAAGAATCCCGCTCCTAAATCTGGCCCTTGCTTTTTCTGTATCAACCCTTGAAGGAAGCCTGAGAATCTTGTGAAATGATTCAAATTTTATCCCCCTTTGCACAACACCCAATCTGTTGAATCTGTATGATGTTTTCATCCTGGCATTTATTTCTAATAGATCTTCTGTTAGTGATATCTCTATATTTTCCTTTTCCACAAAGGGGAGATCTGCACTAACTAAGAGATGGTCTCCCCTATCCTCAATATAGCATAAAGGTTCTAAGCAACGATTCCTTAAACTCCAGGCCCAATCTTCAAATTCTTCCCATATATCTAAAAATCTCTTTCTGGACATTTTATCTGTACATCATTGGAATCTCCTTTTCCCGAATCTTTTGCATCTCTTTCATGGACTGCTCAGTCCTTTTCATCAAGTCCCTGGCTTTAATCTTTATCTCCTCTTCTTTATCCAGGAGTTCCCTTACATCAATGTTAAGATTCAATATCTTATTAATTATCTCAATTATAGAGGCAGCCGCCCCTGGATCCGGGTATCTGTAATGCGACTCTGTCATGAGATATAAAGATGGGATTCCATTCTTCATGCAATCTCTGATGATAATACCATTCGGTCCCACAATCAGACCCTCTTCAAAGATATTTATATCATTCTTTTTCAGAATTTCATCAGTCTCTTCATCAGTTCCAAGACCATAGACGGTAGGCTTTTTGATCTCCAGCCTGTCTGGATGGGCAATTCCCCCCAGGGACATTACTAGAGAAACATCCTTTGTTTTGAACCATTCGATCAATGAACGAGAAATCTCCGGTATTAAAGAGGAGGTTATGGGGATCTCCGAAATCAAAATTAGGATATCTTTATTTCCATAAATTCTGATAGGTGACTTAGGTCTTTTATCATGAACCACAATCACTGGTGGGAATTTATCCGATTCTAGGTGTGCTATCTCCTCTAGTTTTAATTTATCTAGGATATGGAAGGTGGCTATACTACCCACTAAGCCTATATCTGGAATTCCAATTATCACAACCGGCTTCTCCATTACCAATTTGGTAGTTTCTATTATTTCTATTGAATCTTTCATTTTTTCTCTATTCCATCCATATAGCATCCATCTTTTTTATCTCGGGCACATTCTTCTTTATGGTATCCTCTATAAAACCCTTCAATGTCATCTGGGCCAGATTTTTATTGTTAAAGATTATGGGGTGAAGATATAAAAGATATCCAAGTGGCTTCATTTAGTCAGGAAGAAAGTTAGCTTCAGGTAGATGAACAGTAGGTAGAGTATTATCAGCACCGAGGATTCCTTCCTGTTTAGGTTCATGTGATTGTAGAGAAGGGATAGTGCGATTGCCGTTGCAGCCATCCAGTAGACAAAGTCGAATTGCAAAACACTTTGTGATATTGTAACCCCGGCAACAGAGGCACCCAGACCAAAGGATAATAAAGGATCAGTGATGTTGCTGCCGATCAGATTACCAAGCGAGAGTTCCCCAGCCCTCTCTTTTATGGCCCTCAATGAGACGGTAAGTTCTGGGATGCTCGTTCCAAGACCGACAAAGATTCCAATAACTGATTCTGTTATCCCAATCTGTAATGCCATGGAAACACCATTTTCAACAATTAAATAGGCACTCACAACTACAACGGTTAGTCCTACAATGGTTTTAATCAAATCAATACCGATTTTATAATCCCTTTTTTCGGATTTGGATTTTGTTTTTTTATTCTCTAAAACCCTCTCCTGGTTGAGCAGATATATCAAGTAGATAATGTATGCAAGGACAAGGATAACCCCTTCACCCCGACTTACATGTCCATCAATGGCAGTTATATACATCAGTATCAGTGCTATAAAAAGCATGAACCCGTCTCGCTTGAGTGATCTCATGGGTATTGTTAAAGTAGCCAGAAAACCCACAATACCTAAAAGAAGCGTGATCTGGGCCAGATCACTCCCAATAATATTTCCGACCGCTATTCCGGATGCATCTTTCTCTGCCAGTGTGCTGAATCCTGCCAAGATATTGGTTGAGATCTCGGGAAGTGATGTTCCAATCGAGGTTATTGTTAATCCGATGATGAGATCGGAAACCTTTAGTTTTACGGCAATCCTTCTGGCGGCCTCTACTGCAAAATCGCTCCCAAACCAGAGGCCCAGCAGACCAGATGTTATGAAAAATATCTCGTTCATATATTGAAATGTGGGTGAGTTAATATAAATGGATAATCATTCATTATAAATAAAAATCGCCAAGAGAATGGGAAAAGGAGAAAAAGGGGATTTAGAGAAAAAAGACGAGTGGAATGGAAAGGTTTCTGGGATTAATCTCAGGTTTATTGTTCCATTATTTACCTGCATTATGGTGGGGTCGGCAGAGTTTGTTTCTACCTATTTTGACATTATGTTGGGGATTCTGATACACATGATATTTCTCTTTTCATTGATGATTTTTTCATCACTGATCTATCGTGAATCTATTAGAACCAGGGCATATTCATTGAGAAGGGCATGGCAGATTGAGGATATGTCATATATGTTGAACTCATTGATCCTGATTCCATTGATTGGAATAATCAGATTTTCCATGCCATTGAAGATATTTGAGAGCATTTATTGGTTTATTATTATTGGGATTCCTCTCATGGTGGCAATAATCCTTCTTATCAGATACATGAAGATGCATTTACAGGATATAGGCTTTGTTTCTAATTTTCCATTAATTCAGTTTTTTATAGCATTGACCGGAATTCTCTTTGGATTTTTTGAGTACATGATCCTGAAACCAGAGGCGTTGATCGATGAATTAATAGTAATGAATTTAATCATTCCCGGGTTTATTTTACTGATATTCACAGGTCTCTTAGAGGAATTGACCTTCAGAGGGATTGTACAGACCAGGGCTGAGGGGGTGATGGGGAAAAATGCCAGCTTATTATTCTCCAGTGTTCTGTTTATGTTGATGCACATCGGCTTTAAATCTGCCCCAGATCTTATCTTTGTATTCCTCGTGGGGCTTTTCTATGGATATGTATTTCAGAGAACCAGAAATATCTGGGGTATAACACTATCCCATGGGATTACCAATATTATTCTATTTCTGATCGCGCCATTTTTCATGTCTTAGAAGAATAAAAGATCAGAATAAGACAGTTAGTTTGTATACCACCAGAAATACAAAGACCAAGAACAGGGCGGATATTACAACATTCGATAGAGACAAGAAAGATTTATAGTGATGCCTTCTCATCTTTACCGTATCCAGAATCTCTTTTAGACCCAGAAATACTATTAGTGCTACTATTACTATCCCCGCATACAGGAAAAAATTTGCTACTCCGGTAGTCGCGGTAGTGGTGGTTACTGTGGTGATCATCTTCATGAACTATAGATTATTTTGATTATAATTTTGATTATAGTTTAATTATAATTAATTATGTTTTTATTATTTAAATATGAACTATTTAGGTTTTAAATGTTATATGCTGTGTTTTTATTATTTAAATATCAAAAAATTGATATTTATACTATAAATTCTATATAACATATAAATATTGTATAATAAAATCCATATATTGAGTGTAATTTAGTACTTTGAGGGTAATAAAAATGGGTGGTGTGAACATTTTTGGTGGGATTTTGAGATCTGTTTTGAGATCTGTATTTATAGTAACTATCATCTTGATCTTTCTGACTTCGTTATCCTCTGCAGACATATCGGTTTCTATAGACAGTGACAAGAAAACCTATTCTCCAGGAGAAATAGTGACCTTTGACGCTACCGTAGAGCTTACAGAATGCGAGCAGGTAGACGATGTAAACTTAGATATAGATAATCGGGTTCATTTAAGTTGTTCCCTGCCCAAACATTATGGATACTATCCAGAATATGGGAATTGTGATCTGGATGTAACTGTAACCGAGTCCAATCCCGAAAATTGCTATGCCTATGGTGGTGGTAACACTATCGACTATGAAATTCTATGGAATTTGCCAGAGGATTGCATTAATGAAAAAGAAGAATATACAGCAAGGATTATAGTTTCCTCTGGATGTAAAACCTTTACCGCAGACACAGAATTTGAGGTAGTATGCGTCACTACTACAACTACCACAAGTACTACAACAACCACTATATCAACTGCCACAACAACAACTGTGCCAACGACTACAACTACCACAACTAGTACCACAACTACCACGGTGAAGAAACATCGTAGGGGCCGTGGAACTTATCCTCCCAGAAAAGGCAGGGTAATATCTGCATGTTATGATGGTATAAAGAACTATGGTGAAACAGATGTAGATTGTGGAGGCCCCTGTAAACCCTGCGAAGATGGTAAATCCTGTCTTACGGATTCAGATTGTAAAAGCGGATACTGTTATGATAATGTATGCAGAACACCAACCTGTTCTGATGGAGTAAAGAATCAGAATGAAAGTGATGTAGACTGTGGAGGCCCATGTGATCCTTGTAGCGATGGTAAAAAATGCATGGTAGATTCAGATTGTTTAAGTGGTGTTTGTTATGATAATGTATGCAGAACACCAACCTGTTCTGATGGAGTAAAGAATCAGAATGAAAGTGATGTAGACTGTGGAGGTCCTTGTAAACCCTGTGGTGAAGGTAAAAGGTGCTTGGTGAATTCAGACTGCTTAAGTAATTATTGCTATGAAAATATCTGCAGGATACCAACATGCTATGATGAAATACTGAACCAGGATGAAACAGACATAGACTGTGGAGGTCCTTGTAAACCCTGTGGTGAAGGTAAAAGGTGCTTGGTGAATTCAGACTGCTTAAGTAGTTATTGTTACAATAATACCTGCAAGATACCAACATGCTCTGATGGGATTCAGAATCAGGGTGAGGAAGGTATTGACTGTGGTGGTCCATGTAAGCCCTGTACCCCAGTGGGGGTAATTGGTTACATAGTTGCATTTTCCAGAAGCCCGGGAGGGATAGTAATGCTGTTCATAATACTCTTCTTATTAGCTTTGTTATTCTTCTATATGCACAAAAAGAGGAGATATGTAGCAGCAATGGATTTCCTAAAGGATATTAAAGGTGATGAATTAGAGGATTTTATAAATAAAAGGAACCCATATATTGTAGCCGGTACCAGCAGAAAATTGAGAAGGCTTAAGAAATTTATAGATCAGGGAAAGGTGGAGATCGTCTGGATTAAAGACTGGAACTTTGTCAATGAACTGATCTCAAAGGGCTTAGATGACAATAGTGCTGAGTCAATTGCCTTGGCGAAGCAATTAAAAGCCAGACTTTTTATAAAGAACCCAGAGGCTAAGAGGATCGCCGAAGAGGCCAATATTAAGGTATATGACAAGTTGTGAGTCTTGAATTTCTTTTTGTTTCTGATTTTGAAATTTATTTAACATAAACCAAAATGAGAGTCTGCATCTTGGCACCAGAATTTTTACCTGTATGGGGTGGTGTAGGAGCGTATTCTACAGAACTGGTTAGAAATCTCTCCAAGCACCCAGATATGGAGATACATGTAGTGACACCAAAAAGGGGAGATAGCCACAATGTTGAGGATATCCTGGATTTCTTTGATCACAAAATAGAGATACACAATATTTCCAATGCTTATGATAATTTTTTCTATAACGCGCGGTTTCAAATTGCAGTTCTGAGAAGATTTAAAAAACTTAACGAAAGATATGATTTTGATATCGTACATTCTATGAATCTTGTGCATATGCCAGACATATTCTTAAAATTTAAAAAGACAGGAATACCTTCCATCACAACAATTCACACCACAATTGATAGTCAGAGCAGGATTGATGGATATAACAAATATGAAGATGGTTTCTTTAACAGGGCCCCTGTGGAATATTTCAGTTCATTATTCTATGTTTATATAAAATTCATGGAAAATCAATATCTCAGGCGGAGTGAAAACTTTATCGCGGTTTCCAATTGGATAAGATCAATGCTACCCGAATATGTAAAAGACAAAGTTAGGGTAGTACATAATGGCATAGACATTGAAAGGTTTTCACCAAAGAGGAGCAAATATTTCTCAGATATGGATGATATGAATGGTACAAAGATTCTTTATACTGGGAGACTCTTGGCAATGAAAGGGATCTCTACTTTGATAGATTCCATGAAGATAGTTCTGAAAAAAGAGGATGCTCATTTTATCTTTGCTGGTGACAGTAGAATCAAAAAATCGAGGTTAAAAAAGAAACTGGAGGGGATTTCTGAGGAGAACTACACCTTCATGGGCTATGTGGATTATGAGAAAATTGAGCATTTATATAATAAGGTAGATCTCTTTGTCTTACCAAGTTTAACTGAAAGCTGCCCTCTGAATATTCTAGAAGCTATGGCCTGTCAGCTGCCGGTGGTGGCGACAGATGTAGGGGGAATCCCGGAGATAATTCGAGAGGGAGTAGAAGGCCTGCTAGTTAAACCAGGTAATGCCGAAGATCTTGCAGAAAAAATTAGTTATATGATAGAAAACAAAAAGGAGGCAGAATATATGGCATTGGAGGGAAGAAAAAAGGTGGAGAAGAGATTCAACTCCCATATCATGGCAGAAAAAACCCTGGAAGTGTATGAGAAAATTATTGAAAATGGCTAAGTTGTATGTAGTTATCGGTGCAGATACTGAGGACAATGCCCCTAGTTATACACCAAATTGGTCAGAGTATGGAAGTAACTACGATGTGAACCCCGCTAATTTCAAATGGCACTGGACCAAGTATTGGGATAATGTAATAGAGATCTTTAGAGAGAATGACTTTCCAGTTACATGGTATATCAGAGTGGATGAATGTATAAAGGATGAACTTTTAAAGAATTTAAAAGGAAAAATATTAGAACTGAAGAATGCTGGTGATGAAATAGGGATCCACATCCATACTTTAGAATGGGACGGATCAATTTGGAGACAAAGCAGGAATGAGAAAAAGGAAAAAGAAATTGTGGATTTCTCGATAAAAACATTTAAGAAAGTCATGGGCTTCTATCCCAAATCCTGTAGAATGGGATGGAACGCTATGGACAATTCTATAATGAACGCCTTGGAGGATAATGGGATACTATATGAATGTAGTGCAGTTCCACACTACTACAGCCGGGGGATGTATGGTGGCAGGGACAATATAGCAGACTGGAGTAATGTAGGTAGTGAGCCATATCATCCCAGTAGTGATAATTATCAATGTGAGGGCAACATGAAAATAATAGAATGCCCCATCTCCTCATTAGGTAAGAAGAGCTTAATTTTCTCTGAGTCTGGAATAATAAGGTTAATAAACAGAAGTTTGTGGAGGGTCTCCATACACTTTATCCCACTAATAGAAAAAATGGGGAAATTCTTTAATATCTCACCACATACCAATTTTATTATCTCACCCATTTGGCCAATTTCTAATGTGGAAAAGATAGTTGATAGGTATATAAAACTATCAAAAAGGAATGGGTTGGCAATAATACATGGATATTTTCATCCCTACGATATATTCAATCCAAAAAAAGGTAGCTTAAACGAGGATTTTGCAGATAAGATAAGATATGTTCTGGAGTATATCAAATCAAAGGATAATGATGTAGAGATAATTCCCAGCACAATTTCCAATGCTATGGAGAGTTACTTAAGATGAGGATAGCCATAGTAAACCACATACGTCTGGACAGACATTTGTGTCGAACAACACAGATAGAGATAATAAGGAATTTAAGTAAACTGGGGCATCAAATTGAGTTTGTTATTCCCTCCGTAAAAAATAAAGGGATAGAACTACCGGCAAATATTCACTATGTTCCAGTTATAGATACACCAGTTTTATCCATCTTAACTTTTTCGTTATTAGTACCCTTCTATATGCCCTTATGTGTACTGAAAAAATCAGACTTTGTATTAATGGATACATTTTCCCTATATGGTGCCGCTCCCATGATGATCCTATCTAAGTTGAGGTTAATAAAGACTAAATTTATTCTCGATATTCGAAGTGTACCTGTCGATACCGAGGGATTTTATGGGTATTTATTTGAATTACAGTATAAAATTGCTTTGATCATTGCTAGATATCTTTGTGATGGGATAACAGTCCTTACACCCAAGTTAAAAGATAAACTCATCAGAAAACTTAAGATAAAATCTGATAAGATTGGTGTATGGGGATCCGGAGTATCCACATCCCTATTTAATAATAAAAATTACAAGATAATCTCGAAAAAACTTAAAAAAGAATTGAAATTGGAGGATAAATTTATAGTAATGCATCATGGTTTTTTCTCACCCAACAAAGGGATTAAAGAAACTGTTGAGGCTATTTCAAGTTTGAAAGACGACTATCCAGATATAGTACTTTTTATACTTGGTTCAGAACGATGGCAAGATCTATATAAACTGGTAAAAGAGAAAAAACTTCAGAAAAATGTTATCATTCATAAGCCGGTGGATTATGAAGAGGTTCCAAAATATATTTCAATATGTGATGTGGGGTTATCGGTTCTGTCTGATTCATCTGGCTGGGAAGATCAGCGACCATTAAAACTACTCGAATATCTATCTATGGAGAAACCGGTAGTCGTGACCGATATCCCATCAAACAGAGAGATAATCAAGGATGAGGAGTGTGGTATATTTATCCCATCTAATAATCCCGAAGAGATCGCGAAGGCCATACTCTACACATATAATAATAAATCCCAGCTACATGAACTGGGATCTCGTGGAAGAGCCATAGTTACTTCTGGATACAGCTGGGCATATATAACTAAGGATCTAGAGTGGTATCTAAATAGCAGATTAAAAACATAAGAACGTAAGGATGGAATTCAAGATAAAAGATAAGTGGTTTCACTTATTGATTTTAGTATTATCCTCGATGGGGATCATTTTCTGGCTTCATGCCATCTCTATTCCCAATATTTATCAGATTGATATCAGCCATGAGTTCGGTCTTTTTGAGGTATTGCCTATCACCTTCCATTTCTCGATTATTTTTCTAACAGTATCCACGCTTTTGTCCTGCTACCATAAAAAAGAAAAATTTTTTCTCGCCAACATACTTGTTTTATCATTGGTTCTATTTGGAACTGGTGTATTTGTGGAAAAATATCCTAGATTCTGGGATACATACCTTCATGGTCGTGTTAGTAAATACATAATGGAAAATGGGATTATCAGATATGAGAATATGTTAGATGAGGGGCTGGATTATCTGCAATGGCCAGGGTTCTTCATTGTAACAACTATGCTAATGAAAACCACAAACATTTCGCTTATGAGCTTTCTAAAATTTTACCCTATATTTTCTGTACCATTGATCATCCTATCGGTATATCTCCTTTTTAGAGGGCTATTTTGGGATGTAATAATTGCAAAAATTACAACTCTCATCTTTTTATTACTAAATCAATTTATGATTACGCAGATACATTTTTGTCCCCAGTCTCTGGGGCTTATTCTCTATTCCCTCATTATTTATACATTAATTAAAGAATCAGTAGGATATAGAATAGTATCAATATTCCTATTATTAGCTCTGATTATTTCCCACCCCACTACATCTGTTTTCATAATGCTCTTCATAATTATCGTGTATCTCTTTGGGCACCTACCATTGAATAGATCTGAAAACTTTACCGCATTTAAAAATTTTTCATTAGTACTGTTCATAGTAATAGCTTTTATGTCCTGGCAGATATATCTGGCTGCGCAATTCTTTGACTATAATGCCTCTGGAGTACGTGATGCTTTAGTTAAAATAATAAATTGGGAGGGGCGCACATCTACTGTTCTAAGTAGGGGTTCATTATTTCTACCATCCCTAATAAACCAGATGTTCTTCTTTGGGACATATCTCCTTACCGGTTGCTATTTATTCTTGAAGATTCTGAAAAAGAAAATATTTCCAGTATTCACCTCTGCTTGGTTTATTGTACCCTCAATTTTTTTCATATCAGATATACTCATGGAAGGGCTCTTTGGAATGCGTTCTGCATTATTCGCTTTTTATCCAATTTGTTTTTTAATAGGTGAATTCACATCAGAACATGGAAAGAATAAAAAGTATTCTTTAATGGTAAAATTCCTGCCACTATTTTTCCTCTTAGCAGCCAGTACCTTATACTTCGCTGAAAGCATGTACTTATATTCAGAGGGGGATATACAGGCATATAGATTTGCATATGATATGTCAAAAAATAAAACCTTTGCCGGTGATGTTGACCCACATTTGTTTACCACGGCATTTGTTTATCTCACAGGTATAGATTATGAGAATGTAGATAGTGTTCAGTTGGATCTTGATGCATTAAATAATCAAAGCGTAGATTATGATGTGATTCTGATTTCGGATCGTAATATCATCTATTCTCTAGTGCATTATGGTAAAACAAGAGATGAGATGAAAAAGACTATAGAGAATATCAATAGCTATACATATCTTGATAGAATTTATGACAATAAAAAATGTCAGATATACGATAAAAACCAAGATGGACTATAGGCATAAATTATCAGTAATAATAATTTCAATGAATGAAGAAGAGCATATTGCAGAATGCATTTCTTCAGTATTGGAAGCAACAAAGGATATTGATTCTGAGGTTATCCTTGTAGATTCTGCATCTACTGACAAGACAATTGATATCGCTAGGAGATATCCAATTAGAATCCTTCAATCTAAACCTTCATGGAAATTGTCTTCAGCTGCAGGTCGTTATCTTGGATTTAGATACTCTAGTGGGGAATATGTGCAATTTGTGGATGGGGATATGTCTCTAAGCAGGAAATGGATAGAAGAGGGCATCTCTTTTCTAGATAAAAATAATGAGGCAGCAGGGGTAATGGGTGCCATTACACAGGAGTATTCCAAGAGCCC
>Ga0190361_1000170_pt1 | contig 27289 bp, 21 predicted proteins | sample 48721845_MG_FD_161273 | JGI IMG/M metagenome (GOLD analysis project Ga0190361, IMG submission 161273) | Hydrothermal vent microbial mat bacterial communities from Southern Trench, Guaymas Basin, Mexico - 4872-18-4-5_MG | ecosystem: Environmental > Aquatic > Marine > Hydrothermal vents >... | reverse complement strand
ATTTATGGCCCAAAATCTCGGTGAGCCGAATTTGACAGAGCTCCCTCAATCCACAACTGCACCAATCATGCTTGTTAGTATTATAACGACCCTTACACATTTTCTTAAATTCATCAACGTGCTTTAAGACTGCAATCATTTTAAAAACCGTGTTAATGTCGGCCCTAAAACTATTAGGTATTGTCTCATTCATACTCATTCCCTCCAGACTTAACATTCTCCATGAGTCTACCCAAATCTAAAAGTTTCAGGAAGAAGGATTCAAGTAAATCGATCTAAAAGTGTGTTGGCCCATATTGAGAGTTGATCCACGTTTATTTCAAATTTTCGTTTTAACAATTCTTCAGTTAAGAACATGATGCTCACAGGGTCTTCCGTCGTGTTGAATTCTAGTGCCCTGCCACGTGAGTTCTTATAATAACTTTCCTTGGCCGTAATAAGGCCTAATGTTTCAAGTTTGATCCCAATATAGTGAGTTAAATGTCTCATCGTATACGGCAAAATATCATTTCCATCGCATAAGGTCTTGTAGATGTGATAAACGTACCCACTCATGGCTGGGACTTTTCTGGATCTCAAAAGGGCAATGGCCCAGAGAAACATGAGCTGGTGCTGAGTCAAGTTATTGAGGGTTTCTTTAAGCACGTCCTTATCAACACTCTCCCGTGCTTCCCATATGTCATCCTCCACGATTTTTTCTCTTTTCTTTTTACCCCTGGCTGCCTGCAACAGTACACGAAAAGCCCACCTGAGGTCCCTCCCCTCTCTCTTAATGAGCGCCGCGAGCAAAGATAGGGCTGCCTCGTCAACAGAACCTGGGACAAAAGCCCTCTCAATCCTGTCCTTAAGAATCACTTTGAGTTCATTAGCATCATAATCCCTAAAGTATATTGGAACCGGCCTGAATTTCGACATCGTGGGTTCTTTGAGCCTTTTTAATAATGTGTTATCGTTAGATATCACCACAAGCAAAACATCAGGTTTCGAAACCATCTCATCGAGTCGGGACATTATGTAAATTAAGGAGTCCACGGGGTCTTCTCTGCTCACAACACTCTGTTTCGTTTTATCAAGTTCATCGAAGACTATTACAAAAGACTCTTTACTGGCCCCAAAAAACTTGTCCAAGGCCTGCAAGGCCTCAGCTACACCCAAGCCCCTAGCGGGAAAATCAATCCCTAAGTTATGGAGAAGGGAAATAATACTCTGATAATAAGTTCTTCCTTTTGCATTTACATACACAGCTCGTGACGGAACCCCATCCCTACGAGCCAAATCGTTGTAATCTCTAACCAAAATTTGAATAGCGTGTGTTTTTCCCGTACCAGTAGGGCCCCATATGAAGAGGTTTGTGGAGATACCTTGCACCATGAAATCCACAAAGTGTTTCCCAATTTCTTCCATCTCTTTTTCCCTGAATAGAAGATTATCTGGGAGGTATTTATCGGATAGGACTTGGGGGTTTACCAGTATTGTATCACTAACTGACTCTTTCAACTTTTCCAACAATGATCTAGTCATAGTAATCACCCGATAATGTAGCTTATCAACTAAATTATTTAAGGTTTTCTGTGAGACACTGACACTATGTTATCAAGTGAATTTAGGAAACAAAGGGAGCCTTGTGATTTTTTGTGTACTTTTTGTTATACTTTCACTTGATAATATAGTCTCTATCTTATATATAATATAATAATATATAACATAATAATATAATAAATAACAATAGTAAGAGCAAAGTGTCCGAGAAATTTTGAAACGAAGAAAATAACCACAGGATACCAACCGTGCTAGCGGTTCAGTTGATAATATAGTGTCTGTCTCTAGACATGTTCGCAATTTTAGTGTATTTTCATGCTTAATAGAGTAGTTGTACTTTTTCATTAGGAGCCTTAACCTCACCCTCTGGGGTTTGGATTACCAAGGCATGTTTTGAGCACTCATTCACGAAGGCTCATTGAGTCGCACCAACTGCAAATTCGTTGAGAATTCTAGTAACTATTTATGTTATTATCAACCCATGTATTAAGTGAGTGATTCGGTAGCAGTGTCTCTCTACCCCCCCTTCCCCCCAGTATTTATTGAATTAATTCGTACGTATATATGCGCAATGTTGGATATTTTTATCTTATCCTGATTTGTTCATCTCCTTAAAATCGTTCTATTTTCAGATGGGAAAATTTTGAAATGGGTTTCCTTAGATATTAATCGTACCAACAGTTCACTTGATAACATAGTGTCAGCCCTTGGACATGCTTGATAGGGTAAGTACACTTCGGCCAAGAAATATTGGCAAATTCCAATGACATGAGATCCAAAATAGTTTAATTCTTTCAAATCTTATAGACTCTCCAGATAGGTTGGGGGCGCGAAGGTTGAAGTGGAGAATCCACATGGCCATCACGAGAGCAGTATGTTCTAGGCTTGATATTCAAGCCACTAAAGAGATAGCGGATACAAGCGTTTTGCCAGACAAGAATCCAGACTATGTATACAGGGTTAGATGGGGGGAAGAAGCGCGCCAAGATTCGCCGGGGTAGGGTCGCCCACCATGGCCACGAGGCACTGGATTTGGCGTTTAATTATTTAAAGAAGGCCAGAAAGGCCTATATGAGGGGTGATAATAGGTATGTCGAGTATTTGGGGAGGGTCTTACACTATATTCAAGACTACTCCGTTGATCCGAGACAAAAACTCTGGATATTTGAGTACAGGTCGGGGCATGCTCACGATGAGAGAGAGGGGAACCTTGCACACCCCCACGTGCCAGAAGAGGCCATCTCTGTGGGCTTTAGTGAAGTTTGTACGCCGAGCAGGGCGAAGGAGGTTATGTTCAAGGTAAAACCAAAGAAAAACCCGGAGGAGATAATGTTTCTAGCAACGTTCTTATCCGCCGTGGTGGTAAAGTTGGTTTTTAAGCCAGATAAGCCGCATAAGCTTGAGGAGAATTACAGAAAGGCTCTCAAGGCTCATATCATACTTGTGTCGTTGCCTTTGCTGACACTTCTTGCTGGAGCGTCTGCCTCTACTCTAGTGCTTGTGGCAGTCCTCAGCTCCATCCTGCACGCGTTGGACTTCAGGTACCATAAATGGAAGCTTGAATACGAGTGGTTCAAACCTTAAAGTGCCTTAGGGCGTGATAGGATAAGGCTGACCTCCTTCTGCCCTGAATGGTCAAGGTTTTCACGAAGTAAGGTTCTAGGATCCACTCTCTGATTCTCATCAAGGTGCACCTTGAGAACTTTCGCAGTTGTCATATTATATAATATGTACCTTTGACCCTAGGATCAGGAGCTGGGGGGTTAAGGTGATGATGGATGCGGTCCACAGATACCTGCCTCTACATACAGGAGCATGAACTCAACCAGGGTACAGGCATGGGACTTCCACAAAGTTTATTATAATCATTTGCCAAATATAATTGGGTGTTACACCGTGGAAAGTGTTAATGAAACTAGGCTGGCGGCTCTTTCTAGAGATTGGGAAGACTTTACAGATCTTCACAAAGAGGCTCGTGAAGTGTCTGAGCGCAGTATCAAGGTGTGGTTAAAGTTTATCTCAGGAGCCTCTATGGCCACTGACTCTGCGCCCCCGGTCATCTTGGCCGGGAGCTTTGGTTCGGGAAAGACACAACTGTTGTTTCACCTTTTCAAATATGGTTGGGGGGAGAAAGTGCCCGTCCTCTATGTCACTCTGACAAGTTTGGTAAATGCTCTCCAGATATCCGCCCCGGAAGGGGGGTATACCCCCGAGGGGCTGGTGATGAGGATATCTGAGCTTATCCGAGCCAAACTAGAAGAGATATATAATGCCCTGGAACATAATCTTATAGCGGGAACAGTTTCAGATTTGTGGCTCCCGGTTCCTGAAGGTCACTCCCTGAGTAAGGTAACACCTAAAGATGTTTTCGAGATCTCTAGCATTGACCCATATTATGCAAAAACTGTGATATTTGAAACACTGAACTATTTTAAAAGCGGTCACGGGTCAAAAAAGGGGGTTGTCCTCCTCATAGACGAAATGGAGATGGCATATCAGGGGTTTAGGAAGTTGTTTGTGGGGGGGGCAGGGATAAGGGACTTTACAGAGCTCGTTGCTCGGGGGAACACCGACTTTTATGCTGTGATGGCAGTTAGCTATCTGTCTTATTACGAGCTGTTCCTTTCTGAGTTTGTAGGGGACTCTGCATATGGGAGGAGGGTGCGGCTTGTATCACTACCCCCGCTGTCTCCGGACAATGTCTTTGAACACCTCCAGAAAAAAGGGAAAGAACGGCTATCAAATACATTTTGGTGGTTTAGTCGGGGTAGGCTGGGGTGGATAGCATCTCTAGAAGAGGTAATACCGTCTGAAGGGAGGGAAAGGGAAAAGTCGTGGCTTCTGAGCTTCCCAGAGACTTATGCTCCCCGGTTGAAACACCCCCTCTCGGAAGGCATGCCGATCATGGATCTGGACGAACTTAAACGGTTGGAAGACAGATGTGGCTCTAATGACGATTGTAAGGCTGCTCTGAGGTTTTTCCTGTTGGACATTAGACCCCACAAGCTTAATGGAGTTCCTCCCTTCGTCTCTACATTGCATCACCAAAGAGGACAACTTCAAAATATAGAACGGTACCTCCTATGGGCAAGCTCCCTAGTACCATTGGAGGGATTCTTAGACAAGTTCTTAGACGACTTTAGGACGTTGTGCAACACCTATGACACCCCGTTAGGGGAAGAAGAGACTCGCTTGTTGCGTGATGTCTTGACCCATGTCTTGTCTTCTATGGCATACCGAGAGGGTTCTACAAAATCCCTGTGTGTTGGTGCCCCAGAACAGTTCATGGCTAATGAATATGCTAGGGATTACGTCCAGAGAGTGTTGGACATTGTCACTTCATACCTTGTAGAGTTTTACGGTACGGACGACAGAGTACGGCGGCTCTCGGAGGCACTCTACAGAATAAGCTCCCTAACTTCGTCTGATGAGGTTTGGGGAAAGGCGGGTACGTGGACTAATGTCCGGAATCTATTCTTGAGCAACTCAGGCAGAGAATGGGTTGTGGTATCACCTAGTGTGCTCCTAGCGGTTTTCCCTCTGTACCTTAGTAACCCAATAATATCAGACACCCCTCTGAGCTCAGACAAGTTGGATGAGAACCTAACGAAACTCCTCAATTCTGGCGTTGATGATTTCTTGGATATTGTCAGTGAAGTCTCCGATTGGTTAATGCCACAAAAGCACACTAGAGACTCAGTAGTCTACTTTGTGCCCCTCCCTAGAAAGACCAGTCTGGACGATTTCCAGCTAGACACAGTTATCAATGGGCTGTTGGAACTCATTAAGAAGCACAAGGAGGCTCTTGTTAAGGGCACTGGAGACGTACGAAAACTGTTCATAGTTCTTGCTGGGGGTTCTGATAAGGAACTTTTAGGGGGGTTAAAAGAAAAAGCTAGCATGACGGACGCTCAGGTCAGCCTGCTACTGGACGACCTAAAGAGGATATCTATCGTGCCGTTGCCGAGTGAAAGGTTAAAGGACTTTGTCAGGTCGTTGGCAGTGCTTTCTATGAGAGAAAGGGCTGGTGGCATCGGCTCTCTTGAAGTTGCCATCTCAAAACTAAGTGTTGCTGTCAAGAAAAGGGCAGATTATTTTGCTAGTGTCCTGAAGGACTGGCTTAATGAGTTTACGGAGAATTCGCATAGAGAGAGGAGAGAATATATCCGTGGATTACTCTCTGGGACACCCTTAAGTGCAATCTTGGTAAAGGATTTAGAGACAATCGGATATGTTTATAAACGCACATCCAAGTATACCCCCCGAAAAGTTGTCCTGTCACTTTTATTTGTCTCGTTACCTGAAGAGTCTAAAAGCCCAATACTGAAGATGAGAGCTTCTTTGGATTCTGGTTTAGTGAAGGTACAGACATTGCCTTCTATTTACCAAGAGTTCGTAGGGAGACGGTCTTTGTCACTAAGTTCAGCGGGCGTTTTAAGTAGGAATCCAGTACTGGTAAAACTCTACCAAGCAGCACTTTCTGAGAAGCACGGGAGCACTTTCGAAGATATACTATCGTTTGTCTTAGATGACCCCCACCTGCCGTTCTTTGGTGACTTCAAAGAGGTATTGCTGAGTAGCCTTGAACTTGAGCCTGAAACTGGGGCTACAGATGACAAACTTATTGGCCTGTACCGTGTGCTCCTACTGCACTATCTCTCCCTAGATATGAAAGACGACATCCTATCAAGCTTTAACCGTGAGGTTCAGTCTGTGGAAAGTAGGGTTAATGAGCTCTTGCACCGGTTGGAGACGATAAAAGACGTTTCTAGACAACTATGCAATAACACTCCAATATGTCCCCATGTGAAGATCCCCCATAAAAAACTCTCCGGTTTCCAGCTAGAAGACGAGGTTCGGGGCATAAAGGGGGCTATTGAGATCTTCAAGGGGTGGGCAAGAGACCCAAGGAGCGACAACCAAGTTTTAGGCGTTAGTTTTGTGACGATATTTGGAAGGGACGGGGAAGGTTCGGGGCTGTTACTGGATCTCAAGAACTCTCTGGACGAGTGGATACAGGCGCTGAACAATGGAATATATGAGCCCTTGAATAAGTTGCTGGCCACTTTCCAGTCACTTCCAGAAGTATCAGGTCTTGAATCTGGGGGGTATAAGGTTGAAATAGTCGTCGAAGGGAAGCCAGAGGCCGCTGAAAAAGGTAGAGAAACCTTGGAGGAGATAATAGGAGAGCTCGAAGAGCTTAAGAGTAGGTACCAGACATACACTAACGACCTTGAAAATAGCATAAACAGCGTGGAGAGTATTCTTGGAAGGGTCAAAGACCAGCTTAAGAAACTTGAAAGTAAGATATCTGGTATAGGGGGTTCTGATAATGGATGAAGGTTTGTCCCATATTGTTGAAAGTATTTCTCAGGTCGTTGAGGTATATAGGGAGGTACATTCCTCAGTAATGGAACTTGTAAAAGACACCGAGAATCTCGAGAAAAGGGTTGGTGAGTTAGTAGCCCAGTGCCACCATTTAAATCCGGAAGAGATCGCTCCTGTTAGTGATAGTATCGGGCACGACATTGCAGATATCATAGGCCAGATAGACACTCTTTTATCAGGCCTTAAAAAAGTATTAGACGAAAAGGATCCCCACACAGTAAACCAAACCCTCATTTCTATCTCTTGGGAAATACGTGGCCTCCAAACTAGAGTTACTCAGATTGAAAATAGGGTAAAGAGTCCACTTTTGGAAATACTTTCTAATAAATACTCAAGCCTCTTTGGCTTAGATAAGAATTATGTCCTTAATTACATGATAGCTCTTCCTCACGATGAGCTTGTTGGTATAAGGGATGACTTTACCGACCTAGAGATCGAACTCTCCACTAAATATCCCGTGGGAGATCCACGTATGGTTCTACAGAAAGTCTTTGGGAAAGCCAGCCCAGACAAGACTTCGGAACACCCACTAAAGGCGTTGCCTAGTGCAGCGGCCTCGACATTAAAGTGTGTTAAAAACATTGTATCCGGGCGTTCAGAAGAACTACATGGGTGCCGGTTAGAGATGTTGCTGACGTTGCTGTCTATGCTCCCGCTCAACCCCTTTTTAGACAAGACTAAGTTGCGGCACGGCATTTATAGCGTCGGGGAGGAGCTAAACAAATTAGAAGAGGCACTTACTGAGCTGTCCAAGTATTCTAAACTTAGTGTCGGCGACATATATCGTCAGTTGGTCAAGTGGCTCACGGAAGATGGAGAGGATGTTTCTAAGTGGGATGATTTAATAAAATTATTGGCGTCTCTCGTTAGAAATACAGAGAGGGTGTCTAACCTTTTCCACATACAACAGTACCTCTCGGAACTTGTGCAGGCCTGTGAAAAGACCATAGAGGCCACCAAAACAAGAGACCTCAGAACGCTCTGCAAAGAACTAAAAAGTGACCTCGAGGTAAAACTGGAACTAGTAGAAAAAGTCGACATGGCAAGTCCTGACCCTGCAGAAGTCGTTAAGCTCATAGCGACTGATAAACTTAACAGGTCAGGTCTGGAGAAAATATCTACTTCCAGACCCGCCCATGTGGCCAAGGAGGTCATGGAGAAATATATCCAAAAGATAGAGAACTACCTTTCAGACATTGAACGCAGCTTAAAGTTCGTTTCTGGTGGGCAACACTTCTTAGAGGGGGTAAACAACATACGGGAAAAAGTAAATGGGGCAAGGGCTTACCCCCCGGATCTCCCACTCGCCATCAGACAGTTAGACGAACTCTTCCAGAAGGCTACAGATCATATCCTACGGGCTCTGGCAACCGGGGACTTAAACGAAATTGATGTTTCACCCATCCCGGTGGATAGTCTTGAGCCCCTAATTAAAGTTCTAAAAGCCAATGGAAAAAAAGTGATCCTCAAGGTGATTGACCAGAGTGATGGTAATGGCCTATGATAGTGGATGACAGGTGGTTCCTTTTAGCTTCTTTATCCTTTGACCCCTTGGCTCCCTTAGTCCTGTCCCAGGGAGTTGACCCGTTGCCCCACCAGCTTTCTGCCCTCCTAGGGGAAGTCGACGCTGAACATCAGTGTGAGAGCCCTATCCCCCATAAGGTAGGCGGCCTTTTGAGGGCACCTCCGCCCCTCAGAGTCCTACTCGCCGACGAGACTGGCCTCGGCAAAACAATAATCTCTGGTGAATACATGCTTTCCCTAATGCTAAGGGGTCTCGCTAGAAATGTAATAGTAGTTGCGCCAAAGTCTGTTGTAGTCCAGTGGCAAGATGAAATGTTGCAGAAGTTTGGGGTGTATTTCGAGGTGATCTCCACCAGTAGGGAGATTGAGCGACTAAATAGCCGGGACTTAAACATAAACAGCCTACGTTTTGTCGTTTCCATGGATCTAATAAAAGGGAAGGCAGGGATAAAGTTCTTGGAAGGCCTCCCTGCTGGCGCCCTAGACCTTGTTATAGTGGATGAGGCTCATCATGTCATCAGTGGTGGGGAGACTCTAAGGCTAGAGGCTGTCCGCATCCTTGTGGAGAAAGGACAAAGTGTCATGTTCACATCCGCGACACCTTTCCGCGGGGACTATAAGAAAGAGTACCAGAGGGTTTCCTCTCTCCTTGGAGATGAGTTTTTGTATATCCGGCGATTCAAAGACAATGTTACTGACTGGCAAGGTCGCCCCATATTCCCCCCAAGGTCTAGTAGGGTAGTTGTTGTACGCCCCTCCCTGTATTGGTTTGAGGTTTTAGACCATATTGAGCAGACAATCCTGTCACTAGATGTCCCGATTCTTATGAAACTAGTGATGTTGAAACGTGCCTCCTCGAGTATTTATGCGCTTAAACATACCCTCGAAAAATACACAGCAGCTAACAAACTTGGAGAGAACCCCTTTTCTTTGGTTTCCGATGACGTAGGGGGGAAAGAGCCAGACAGCGCTCCTGAAAGAACACGTAGAAAGCCCCAAAAAGATAAAGAATTTACGCACCTCTTATCTTTAATCGACGGGGCTCTTTCTAAGGACGAGCTGACATACAAAGAGGCAGAATTTCTGGCACTAATTAAACAACCCACACAACGGGACAAGGTCGTAGTCTTTACCGAGTACGTGTCCACCTTAAAACGTCTAATGGAGATCCTGGAGAGGGTGGGCATTGAATATGTACACATTGATGGTAGCTGCTCACTCAAGGAACGAAAACATGCTATTAGTCTTTTTTGGAGAGACCCCCGGGTTCGGGTCTTCTTAGCAACTGATGCGGCGGGTGAAGGTATAAACCTCCAGATAGCCAGGTACCAGATAAATTACGACATCCCATGGTCCCCAGTGAAACTAGAGCAGAGGTTTGGTAGAATCCACAGATATGGTCAGAAGAGACCCGCTATATTATACAATTTGGCCGTTTCAGGGACAATAGACGACAGAGTCATAACTAAAGTTCTCAAAAAACTAGAGGCAGTGTCCAGGTTGTTAGGAGACTGGGTCTATGACTACGTGGGCAGTTCTATCCAGGCTGACGAGCTCCGAAAGGCAGTAGAGTCACTAGACCCAGATGTGGTTTCTGAAGACACTATGAAGTACCGTCTCGAGCGTATACGAAGGGATATACACTCACCGACACTGTCGGCTCCTCAAGAGTACTGTATAAAAATTGAGAGACTTAGGAGAATGTTTTCTGGAGAATTCAAGACTAACGTCACTGAGGCACTGCATATAACCTCGCTGTTAATGGAGGGTCTTCAGGCTAAGACGGTTCGCCCGAAAGGGGATATTGGTATAGTTGTGGGGGTAGCTTTTGGTGGAAACAGAGAAGTCCTAGCACTCCGGTCACTTAGAGTTACAAGCAGTTCTCACCTCGAGGATCCTTTGTCTGGTGTTGTGGTGCCTTTAGATACAGCAGAGCAGTACCTCACACAAAAACTAAAAGAGCTAGCATCCTTCTATGGTAGGGATATCAAAACAATATCTATACTCGACAGTACGGGGCTGGTATGATGCCTTTCTCTGGGGGAAAGGTTCACGAAAAGAAAATGACACGCTACTTTGCAAAGTACTTGGAACACTCTTCTATGGGTACACTGTGGGTCAAAGCGTTGCAGGTCGGGTGGAGGGGTATGTACCCCACCCGACCTGAAATAGACATCATGTGGGGTTCCAAAAGGGGGCTAGATCGTTGTCCCCCCGTGACTGCTGCAGAGATAAAGTACTTCTCAGCTCCATTCGAGAGAGTACCTAGCCCACCACCATATTACTCAGGAGTAGATGAGGCATTAGCTTTGCTGCTTTTTGGTATTGATCATTCGGTTCTGATTCACCTAGTAGACAGTCATCTAATGGGTTCTTACCTCCGCAGTCTTGAGGTTACACGGCTAATGATAAAATCCCTCCACCTCCCGATAGGGTATAGAGTATATAAAATCATTCGGAGAGATGACAACGTTGTCTTCAAGACCAAAGCCCTAGTAGGAGAACAACTTATGGATTTGGAAAAGCTGTGGATAGATCCACCCCCAAACCCATCGCTAGACGTCCCACAGGTTCAAAAAAACAGAGAAGTACTGTTTAAACAGTTACGAATTTCTAAGTTTTGTTAGCCCCTAGCTAGCTCCTGGTACCTCCGCTCCAAACATCCTCTCCTTTTTTCGTCCTCTGCGCCGTACACACAAAAGTCCCGGAGGGGGCACTCTTTACACTTGGGCCATTGGTAGTGGCAGGCTGAACCACCGAGGTCAAGGAGTGCATAGTTGAACTCGACATGTCTGTCTTTGGGGACGAGCCTCTCTAAAACACGGTAGATCTTCCTCCGCCCGCCGGCAGAAGATCTACTAAAACCAGTCACTCTGGCCATTATCCTCAGCACGTTCGCGTCGGGTATAGGGGCGAGTCTCCCAAAACCGAAACTCAAGACGGCACCCGCAATGTAGTCGTTGATGCCTGGGAGTTTTTTGAGGGTCTCTATGTCGCTAGGGATCTTTCCGCCGTATTTTTCGACTACTACTTGGGCGAGCTCTTTGAGCTGTTTTGCACGCTGGTTGTATAGGCCGAGGGGGAGGAAGGCTTCCCTGACCTCATCAAAGCTGGCCTTGTGTATGTTCTCTATGTCCGGGAACTTGGCGAGGAACTTCGGGTACTCCCTCGCGGCGGCCTGTCTTGTCGTCCTCTTGAGGAGGAGCTCGGCGATGAGTACCCTGTATGGGGTTCTATCCCTCCTCCACGGCCAGTTCACATAGTTCTTCCTGCCCCACTCAATGAGCCTCTTCTGGAACTCCTTGACGAGCTCCTCAGGCGTCGGGCACCCCAAGGATATCCCTCCTCACTTTGAGAGCGACTGCCCTGGCCAATGGTACTGGGACTGCTTCCCCGAAATGCCGGTACGCGTGGGAGATTGGAAGGACTACTTTCCAGTCGTCCGGGAAGCCCTGGATCCTCAAGTACTCCCTGACAGAGAGTGGTCTGTCCTCCAGTGGGTGGATCCTCATTGTCGCCTTCATTGTGGGCGAGGTGAGAAGGGTCGGCGACGGGTAATACCACGAAAGCCTCCTGTACGTGCTGGTACGCCCGCCCCCGGAATACAGAGAACCGTTCATTGCCTCCGGCTTTAGCTCGTCGGGTATCTGCCTCCAGTTGCCCCCGGGGGGCACGTATTTAGTGTACTTTGTGTACTTTGGCCCTAGGCTGGCCACACCGTCGTGGCTTTTTATGTCTGCGATCGCTTCGGCAAGGGTCACCCACGGCTCCACCTTTTGGGGCGATAACCAGTCGTCTAGGCGCTTTTCTTTGCCTTTTGACCTTTTTGTGTACCCCTCATAGGTGGGAATGGGGTGAAGGAGTGTGCCCTCTGTTATATCCCTCTCTTTTGCTACGTCTGGCCGTATCCCAACTACAATGATGCGCTCACGTATCTGGGGGGTTCCATAGTTGGCTGCGTTCAATTTTTTCCATTTGATGAGGTACCCAGTCTTTTTGAGCTCCTCTAGAACTACCTTCCAGACAGAACCAGGCTGTTCCTCTGGGGTGAGTAGGCGTTTACCCCTCTCTTTGAGGGGCACGTGCTTTATCCTAGCGCTTAGCAGGCCGGGTACTTCCTCCATCACAAAGACCTTGGGTTTCATTTCGTTGATGGCATCAATGTACCTCATGAGCGCCGAGGCACGGGGGTCATTTAGGGCTTGCCTCTTGCCGGCAGTACTGAACGGCTGGCATGGGGGTCCCCCAGTGAGTACATCAACTTCCTCCGACTTTAACCCCGCCTCTTTTAGTATGTCCTGGACGGAGACCTTGTTTATGTCCTCAGTTATGAACGGTTTACCCGGCCGGTTTGCGTGGAAGTTCTCATATGATGCCTCAGATATGTCTAGCCCGAGCGTCACTTCGAAGCCTGCCTGTTCAAAGCCCAAGTCGAGCCCATATGCCCCAGTAAACAGGGAAATGACGTAAAGTGGCTCTGCAGGCTTATATGTCTCTGGCTTTACCTGGTTTTCAAACGGTACAAACCTCCGCATATCGATCTTTTCCCTGTCTAACTCCAACCACTGGTTGTATACCTGGTCGTAGTCCCCCTTTAGCTCCCCGAGTCCCTTAGAGAGCCTCTCATGTGCCCGCTGTAATGCGTACTTTAGCCCCTCAATCAGATCTGCACCAGTCTCTAGGTGGTGGATCTCAGTTAGCATAGATATGTAGGCGGCGACCTCTGTCTTCCCCAACTGCTTATTGCCACGGAACCCTTCGACAAGCCCCCATACTTTCGGCTTTACTGCGTCGTACTCTTGGAAAATATGTTCCAACATAGACACCTCCAAATTACACACATTTTACACAATTATTGTGCATCCATAGTTTTAAACTTTGCCATGCTTGACTTTTAGCCTTTGCAAACGCTCCTTAGTAGTGACCCCCAGCTTCTCTGCATAGCAGTCTATTGCCCTCCTTATGACCTCAGATGTAGAAGTTACTCCCAGTTTTTCTTTTATCAACTCTATTTTTTCTATGTAGGGTTCGGGTAGAGACACGTTTTTTCTTACCATTCACAACACCTTTTACTTGTTTGATTCCGGTAGTATTAATATTTTGTGTATATATTGCTTCAAGTTTATCCAATAAATGTTCAACAACCGGCTTAAGGTTGGGGGTAGATATCCTGATGGTGACTAACTATGGGTTCAATACCGGAAGAGACAAGGAAAGAGATCTTGGGGCTGTTAATAAACACTATCAATGAGAAATTACGAAAATATGCCCCTGAAACTACTTACATGCCCTTTCACGAAGCGCTGATAGGAAAAGGCTGGGTCAGGCTCTTCTCGATATTACAGTCCATAAACACCACACTGGGCATGTCAATATGGGAGCAGACCGCAGTCCTCCTTGCCAGGGGGGCAGGGTACCATGCAAAGCGGTCGTATACGCTACTGGGGGAAATTGACGAGGGCACTGAACTCCTGATAACCAAGATCCATGAAGAACTTAGAAGCGGGAAGAGGCAGCCAGACAAATGCCGGGAGACCGAAGAGATCCGGGAAAACATAAGGCCAAGCAAAAACCCACAGATACACCCCGACTCGACTGTAGACGTATTCATCAAGACTAAAGACGGGACAGAGTACTACATCGACATAACCACAGTAAAACCAAACAAAAAGGAGTTCCAAGCACTTAAAAGGAAAATGTTGGTGTGGACAGCGTTAAGGCTCAGCCAGGACAAGGACGCCAAGGTGTTCACAGCAGTAGCAATACCCTACAACCCCTACCACCCAAGACCATATAACCGGTGGACCCTTAGTGACCTGTACGACTTGGAGAGGGGGGAACTGCTGGTCGGGGAGGACTTCTGGAACCTAGTCGGTGGCAGTGAGGGTGTCTATGAGGAACTGCTCGAGGTGTTTGGGGAGGCAGGCACTTACCTCAGGAGAAGAGTCGATGCCTTCCTTAGGGGCACCTCACAGCCTTGACCACTACTAAGAAGTCCCAACCAGGAGCCTTTAATTACTCCCCCTGATACCAAACTTAGAAAATTGAGAAAAAGAAAGGTCAGTCAATTACTAGCCCTAGAACCCCCGCTTGGTCGATTGGCACTTTCTCGACGTCTAGTATCTCCACGTCCCCCTTGAGCAGGTCTTCCTTCTTGATGTAGTCCTTCACCAAGACCTCGGCTTGACCCTCGTCCTTGGCCATGGCGATGAAGGTCGCGTAGGTCTCTTCAGCGTCCTCGAGAGTGTCGACGTCCCCCTCCAGGTACACGTGCACCTTGAACACCTTCATAGAGACCACCAAGCAAGCCTTGCGCTAGGGCTTTAATTCATTTTCTATCCAGCTTAGAGTGAGTTGACCTCTGGTTAACTCACTCCCTCTTGAGTTTGAGGAATGAATGTCTCCCCATAATAAAAGTATAGAGAAGATAATTGGCTCTTTTATTGTAGGCTAGTTTTCAAAGTCTTGAGAGCAATTCTTCTTTTTTTCGCTTGTACTCTTCTTCAGTTATTAAGCCTCCATCGTGGAGTTTCTTTAATCCCTTTAGCCTCTCCTTAATTTATTCTATTGATTCTTCAAGAGCATCGGTACGTTGTTTAGTTACGGCCTCTTGCTTTGGCATATGCCCAACTTCTATTACAGCTTCCTTCTTTTTCTTCCGGGATCTCCACAATAATATGCCTCCAATCGCTAACGAGATTGGAGTAGCAAAGAATAGAAATAATGCAAAATTGTCCATATAATCAAATATGGCATCTGCTTGAGACCGAATCTCCAAAGCCCGAGCATCTCCAGTGTCTCTATAGATAGTGTAGGCTTTAGTGGATATATAGCTCGCGGAGGGGTATTCCATAACTAGAATAAATGATATTAGGAATGCGACTCCCATCCCCACGAAGAAGGCTCCTACCGCCTTTGACAAGATCAATCACCTATCCAATAATTATGCGTAAGTGGCCTTAAGGGTTTCCGTCGTGCTGATGAATTAACCGAGAGGCAACACACCTTTTTTGGGATTTTGTTTAACTTACGGCCATAAGTTAAACTCACTCATAACTTCTTACTTCAATTTTTACAATTGCTCGGTTTCCGAGCATTTTCGAGCAACATATGGGGTCTATCTAAGCCTTACTTATATGATTTAACTCTCGATTTTTCTTAAGATATTTGCCTTGGATAACCCGCATTATTCGCTACTATATGGACATATCTAAGCTTTGCTTATATTAATGGGGGGCTCAAGGTAACCCAAATTTGAAGATTATAGGAGCCCATCTAAGCCTGACTAAACTCATCACAGCAATGCTTATATATAATGAAGTTGAGAACACGAATGGGTGATTGTGATGGGCCGACCATACCCCAAGGATCCAAAGATTGTAGTTCCCCGATATGCACCTGATAGGTTACAGAGCCTCCTGGAGTTAATCTTCCCAGAGCATTTATTGAGACAAAAGATAGCCAAGGCCTTCCTTGAAGAAGTGAGAAAGAGAGGAAATGAGGGGTTTCATGAAGAAGAGTGGATCTCATTTGTCATCAAGCTCCTAGGCCGAGACTACCCAAGTGAGGCCAAGGTTCTTATGGAGCATTGTAAGACCCTAGAGGGTGAGGTCTCCAGGACACAATTACAAAAGGAGGTTGCCAATAAGGCCTTTGAGTTGAGCCTAATCGAGGAAGGATCCAACCTCTTCCATGTGTACAAGAGTCAATATTGCATCATCCTGAAAATCCTCCGGAGGATGGGGATGATTTACAAAAAAGAAGGAGCCTACTACACCAGCCCACATTTTGGAGAGGTACTAGAGAGTATTGGGAGGTTGTGGAAGGATTGGAGAGCCGGACTGGTTGATTAGAAGCTAACACGTCTTTCCCAGATCATCTTCGAGATTCTCGATGTGTTTTCTCCGAGTTATTTTTCACTTGATAACCAGGAGTATGTGATAGGAAACGGAACTATCATAAAATTTTTATGGCCAGCTAGAGGCAAAAACTGAGCATAAAAGGGAAATCACTTCAGTGTAAATGCTCGAAAACTACACCTGAGAAAAATGCACAGAAACCGCGCAAATCCGAGCACTACCCTCACGATGAGAACCACCCCCACAACCCGCCCCTAAGTTAAAGTGTGCACGGGTGCCCCAATTTGCACACTCTTCCAAGACCTCTCCTCCGTCAGTTCAAGCCAAATAATCCTAATCCGCAGGTTTCTTGTGCATCCAGGTGCATTGCCGTTGCTGCCGCTATGTCCAAGAGGGACATAGTAACCCAGTTTGTACTACTTCTTTAGGGCACCCCCTCCAACCCAATACTCATTATTGACCATTGCAGAAATATGTTTGTCTCCTAAACTTGGGTATTAACTTTTTAATACCTAACTTGCCTAGCTTTATCCTTCTGCTTTTAACTTCCATAAGCAACCGATCAAGATCTAGAGCAATCAACATTCCAACTTCCTAACTTCCTTCCCAATCACAAAAGGTTGGAGGAATTAACGCTACATAAGATACGAAATATAAGTTACAACAACCCAAACCAAAAAAGTTATATATATTAAATACAATTATCAAATTAGAAAAGTTACAAACGGGTGACACGCATGAAGAGGAATACTAATATAGATGTATCCGAATGGGATCATTATAATATAGCAAATAATGAGCATGCTTATTACAAAATAGCACTCTTAAATGCAATACCTCTTGTCGACAAAAAGGGTGAGGAAAAGCTAATCCTAATAAACTCAAAAGAGTTCAGGAGATTCATAGCGTATCTAATACACGAGGGGCGTTTTGTTGAAGCTAAAGATATTCTTAGTCTTTCAAAGAGAGCGTCTCAAAAGAGTATAGAACAGGATTTATATACAGTAGTTCCATTGTCGTTAAGAATAGGGTACCCCTATTACATCAAGGTAATGCTAAAAGCCCTAAAGGAAGAAACTTCTGCATCTGCAATTTTAAGAAGGGTGATCCTCGAAGAAGTCGATAAGCTAATGGAAGAACTCTCCACCACCCCCAACGTAAACAAAGAACTAGTAGAGAAGATAAAAAACCAAACAAGAAGTCTTGCAGCTTCTATCAAAGAAAAAAGGCGTGATCAGACCCTATTTGAGTGGGAAGGTGATTCTTTAGATAATACAACCAAGCAGTATTTTAATGAATTTATCTACGACGCAATTATCGTAGGATTGCAAAAAGAAGGTTTAAACCCAGAGATATTTAAGTTAATGATGCCAGAAAAACCCAAGGATCCGTACATTGATATAGAAGGGGAAATAGCTTATAAAGCCGACACAAAACAGTTTGTTTTAAGAATTCACTTTCTCGTACTAATCGATCTGGATTGGGAATGGGATTACTACATCTACGAATACAGCAGGTTGGCGTTGGAAAACTTTGACCCTAAGGAGATACTAAAATTCCACCAAGCTACAGGACTGCCCGGTTTTAAAGGAATGAGCATTAGGGACATAAAAGAGCTCAAAGAAAAAATGCAAGAAATGTCACGTGATGACTTTGTCAGAGCCGTTTTTAGAAATGATTCAGAGCTCATCCTCGGTAATATCTTGGCTGCATACTCAGAAGACCCAGAGAACCTTTTCAACTTTATGGATGATTGGGAGTCTACATTCATTCCAAAAGTACTGAGTATTGAAATCCCCATCAAACTAAACCAAAATGGGGTCGTCATAGCTGATACGTTAACACCCCTTACAGATTTTAAAGAAGTCACTAAGTATATTTTCAATACCTACAGAGAAAGGTTTGATATCAAGGATGTAACTCTTTCAGATGATCTGCTAAACAGCCTAACCCTTGAAGAGACAGAAAAAACGTTGTGGATGTTAGCGTTTAGAGAAGCCGCACTTAAAGTCTCGGAGATTATTGCAAAACTTATATCTAAGTCACTGCCAAAGTCTGAAGTCATGAAAACATCAGTGCCAAGGATATTTCCTAAACTACTCGAAACTTTTAGAGGAAAAACGTTGCGAGAGATATTGGAAAAGCGGATTGAGGAGACGGAAGTATGAAAAAGGCCGTTCTCTTTATAGATGGTGAGAATATCCAGGGGGGTCTTAGAGAGTACTTAAAAGATAATGCACCCCTAACACCGAGATTGGACAAGACAATTGAATGGAGCACATTTTTTGAATACCTAAAGACTAAGGATATATGTGTCATAAAGGCTGTTCTTTTCATTAGCCAAGATTACTTGGGGCAATTCAGATCCTCTGGATATTTAATGCATAATCTTTACGAATTCGGAATAGAAACAAAACCCACATATGTAGCCTTTACGGAGAACAACCACAAAAAATCAGTATTAGATGCTAGTTTAATAGTAGATGCGCTATCTACAGCATACGAACGTCCTCATGTCCAAGTATTCATAATAGGCAGCGGGGACAAAGATTACTATCCACTTGCGCTAAAGCTTCAAGAGCTTGGAAAGACAGTATATTTTGTTTCCTTACCAAATATAACATCAAAAATCATTGACGAGAACTTCGAGGTCATTAACCTAACTCAGTTCATAAGGTTAAAACAACTAGATAATGATTAGGCATCTTTTATTTTAGGCAGGGGTCTTTCTGGTTTATCAACATGTTCTTGCGTGCACTACTCGTTTAATAGTATTTTTAGGTTCTACCCACCAAATAGGGGGATATAATTGGCAAATATATCTTGGTTTTCCACCATCATACCTTCCCGATGCTGACGTATTCCACCCAGTTACTCTTCTCTTTTTTGCCCTTACCTTTCGTCCTCTTCTCCGCTGATTTCCAAGATCCCTTGTACTTCCTAAACGTAAGCCAAAGCCCTGATTCCCTCTGGAACTTATGCAAATCTATTTTTGCCTTCCCCGACTTGATTATCGTGTCAGCTAACTTGGTCACTGTCTTGGCAGTCGTTGGACTGAGAATCAACAAATCCCCATGCTCCGTCTCGAGCATTATTATCCCCTTTGGCAGTTCTTCCAAGCTCCGTATCCATAAAATGGGGAGGTTAACGTAATACACATCTCCTCTTGCCGTTTTTTTTTCTTTTGTAATCTCCTACCATAAATCTTTGTTATCTCGCCTGCATAGAGGGCGTGATATAAGTCAGTAATTAAAGTATGTAACGACATCATTTTGGAACCTCCAATAATAGGGATATATATCCCCTTGCGAGGGTTCAATACTCAACCCCACATAAAGGAGTCATCACATGGGTTTATAACCCTTTTTTCTGATATAGAGGCTCGAAAAATAGAGGTTGAAGTATCTGTACAGACACCAAAGTTATCAGAATTCTCCGCACTGTGCTACAAATTTGGATGTTATTGCGGAGTTATTATAAATGTATAATGTTTTTAACAAAGATTCGGACATAGGAAAAATATAAGAAAAGATATATAACCTAAAAACGGCTTAATATGAGCAAATTAGAAAATTCGGCTAAATTCGGGCGTTTTAGTATCCCAATATCCTCCTTGTTTGGTCCAATTGTCAACGCATAATAAGCAACCTTATTCCACAAGTTTGTATAATCAATAAGTAGAACGGCCCGTATAAAACAAAATTCGGCTCCGAATCGTGCCCGAATAATATTAATTTCACTCTTCTACTAAAATGTAGTATACTTTACGCCCCTTCTTAATCTTCTTAATTCTTCGGCTCGTTATTAACTGATTAATGACCTTATAAAGCTTATCTGCCGAAATACCGAGCATATGTATTAATTCGGTAGGTGAATTATGGCCCTGCGAAATTAGCTTAATTAATCTTTCCTCTAACTCAAAATCATCAATTGGCACTTTTTGAGTCTCAGACAATTCCGAATATAACTCCAAGGTGCCGAATTTTAACTTAATCTCTTTTAGTTCTTCTTCTAACGAATCAACAATTTTTCGGTCGGTTTCGAGCATCTTTGACAGTAAGTCCACGGTTTGTTTATCGGCTTTATCATTAAGTGATCTCTGCACTTCTTTTATGTGTTCCTTCACTTCTTGAATCTCCTTTTCAATATTCGAAATCCGAATGATTGCGGTTTTTAATTCATGAAATTCATCAGGGTCAAAACCCAAAATCCACTTTCTTAATCCCACGAATCTCACCGAATAATAATTAATGTGCTTATCCTATATAACTCTAACCTTTTTCAATGTAGACCCGGTTTCAACAAATAACCAACATGAGATCTGAAAACCTAACAGAAATTAAGATTTGAAATGGATAGTTGAGTCTTAACTAAGTCTTGAGATCTATACGATAGCACCAAAGAGCTCGACATCATTTTATAGGAAGAACTTTCGAAGGCCGAATTATTATTTAAAGTCAAAAAATGCGTTTAAATGAGTAATTACTTGCTTTTAAGTTTATTTTTAAAAATTCGGCCTTCGAAGGAAGATCTCCAGTCCTTCCATTTGACTCCAATACAAGCGCATACCTTAGAACCCTCTTAATCTTGATGAATTAAATAGTTATCTAAAAAGATAACAGTTATCTTGAGAATTAAACTCCCTAATAATTACTATGCATTCCACAGCTACAAAAATCTAAACTCTTAGAAAAAGTTTCTCTGCTTTAATACTTAATTGGGACTATTTTTCCTCTATTTTTGCCTGAACACTAAGCCTCTTCAACAGTTACAAAGTGAAAATATTCTGATGCTCAGGATACCCTGCTTTGATCATTACCTCTACCCACGTGCCTTATAGTACCTCTCTCTTGGCATGTAAATTTTTCCTTCTTCAATCAGCTCCCCTAGAATTGCCATGACCTCTCCTGCACTCATATCATACCTCATAGATTCCTTTATGATGTCGTCTTCAAGCACTCCCCACTCTTCAAGATCTTGGAGCTCTTTGATGATATCGAGGATCTTCGCCTCTTTATTGATCTCCCTAGATGATTTGCCAACCTCAAGGATTGAAACATCCAAATTGCCCTCCTCATCCATCGCAATCTTCTTTAGAGTACTTTCCATAAGCTCAATAACATCTTCAACATCCTCTTTTGTTATCACATCACTGAGCCTCATTCTGGCTCGGGCCTTTGCTAATCTTGCCAAGCCCTCAAGCTGCCTAGCTGTGATTGGAATCGGCCTTGAGCCGTCTTCTGTGGGCTTTGCTTGTTTTCTCACTTTCACATAATAATTCTCCAAGAGCTCAATGGCCTCTTTTGAGAACTTGGGATCATAAGTTTGCCTTGCATAAGCAATGTACTTTTTGAATAATTCGGGAGAAATAAACTCAAGCCTCTTCTCCTTATCACTACTAAGCTTGTACCTAAGAATATGCCGTGCTACGGCTTTGTCCTTTTCTGTATCTGGTTGATCAATGAGAACAAAAATCAAGTCAAATCTGCTAAGGAGTGTTGGTGGAAAAGTGATTTGCTCGGTGATTTTCTTATGCAAGTTGAAACGGCCCTCCTTTGGATTTCCAATCGCTATGACTGTCGTCTTTGCAGACAGCATTACATTAATACCTGCCTTACTTATGCTGATTGTACCCTGCTCAAGAGCCTCGTGTATCGCTGCCCTGTCCTTCTCGTTCATTTTGTCAAACTCATCAATTACACAGATACCACCATTTGCCAAGACCAAAGCTCCTGCTTCTAAAACCCATGAGCCGGTAAACTCATCCCTAACTGCTGCTGCCGTAAGGCCTGCTGCTGAGCTGGTCTTTGCGGTGGTCCAAACACCACGTGGAATTACTTGCTGAAGGAAGCGAGAAATTGAGGACTTTGCCGTACCGGGATCACCGAGCAAAAGAACATGAGAACAGCCTCTAGTCACTACATTATCTGGAGCAATCCAATCCCCACCACTAAACAAAGCTAAAGCAATACCTTTTTTTACTTCCTTGTATCCATAAATGCTCGGAGCGATTGAATTTGTTATGAGATCCACGATGTCTTCTCTTCTTGCAAGGTCTTCAATCTCCTTGATTTCTTGTTGCGATAGCTCAATGTCTTTGATTTGCTTTGTGATCACATTAATATGATTTACCTCAAGAACCTTCCTAAAGATAGGTAAGCCACCTTTCTTCTCCAAGACAATACGAAGAACTCCCGTAACCCTCACCCTATCTCCGGGAAGGAAAGAATCCACCAAGTCATCTAGAACCACGGCCTCAATGCTTCTAGCATTCGTGCCCATCATAGCGTCGGGCAAATCTTGAATCCTAAAGTACTGAGCATTGAGGAAAGTACTAAATTCAATGTTGAGCTCGATGTTTTTACTCCCACAACTTTCACACTTATTTGGCCTTACTATGCCAATATATGGCTTTTGGAACCGAGGCATTTCATGCCCACAATCTTTACAACGAAATACAGCTCTATGGACAAACGGCTTGTGCTCGACTTGCCTTGAAACAATACCCTCAACTTGGATGAACTTGTGGATGTGCTCTGAGCCGACATCTTTGACCAATAGAGTCTTTGGCAAGTTGTAAAATCTCACATGGAATACTAAATCCTCCCTAAAAAAGTCCTCCTTAAGGATTGCATAGACGGCTTCCTCTGCAGCATCAATAATATTCTCAGGGAAAAACCTCTTCAACTCTATGAGTTCATAGGCCAATTCAGAGTCGTAGATGTTGAGATGATTCCAATCAACCTCCAAACTCTTCGAGCTCTTGAGGGTCAAGAGATCAGCTATTTTTTCGAGGTAAACATGCTTGCCCTCATCATTAGTATAGTTGTGGAAGAAGTTGATGAACCTCTCAACCAACTCACTCCTAGCTTCTTCTTGTTTTTGTTCTTCAATTGTTTCTTTCTGTTTGTCTTTTAGGAATTCAAAAACAAACTCCTTAATCTCTTGAAAAACATCAGGATCAATCCTATAATATAATTCATCGCTAGTTGTATCTTGTCCTGCTATCTGGAATATAGGATTTTTCGGCCTATCTTTACCAATTTCTTCGGAGATTATACGCTTGGCAGATCCCTTACTAATACCTTTATTCTGCAATAGTCGAATTATTGTAGATTTGGTCATTGAGCTATTATTGTATTCTAAGAACAATATTACTAATTCAGCATGAGTACTATACTTTAATCCATATTTCTGTTTCAATAATTGAAATAGTTGTTTTTTGATATTCTCATTCAGTAGTTCACTTTGAAATTCAGTCTCGTTCAGTAGTTCACTTTGACTGAACTCTGACTGAACAGTTCCTTTCATGAAATTCAGCTCTGAACTCGGCTGAACTTCAATCGGTTCAGTGTTTGTTTTATTAGGGACACTTTTCTGAACCGAATGCAAATTTTTTGCAACACTTGAATTATTTTTCAAGCGATTGATAATCTCCTTGATTTCATCAATGGTTACAACTTCACCATTGACTCCTTGGCTCTTCAGGAACATTCTTTCGATTGGTTCGAGTTCACCCCATCCAACTCCTCCTTTATCTTTAAGTTTTTCAAGAATTGAAGAAATAATTTTTCTATCTGTTTTGTCCAAGTGCTCCAACGTGTCCATTTGGGAAAGTCCTAAATACCCCTCGTTCTTACTTCCCATCGCTTGTCGCCTTGTTTTCCATTTGTGATGGCTTATCTGACCTTAGACCCATTGTGGCCGTTATTCCTTTTGAATTTCCTTCCATCAGCTTTTTCCGGATTTCATAAAAATACCTCCTTGTTATCTCGCCCTCCCTCCAGAGTTTTTCGGCATGCTTCATGGCTTCTTCAATCCCTTCTCTCTCCGCAATTTCCCTAACTTCCTGTATTATACTCCTTGATTTTCTTCTATCAATCTCCAAGGTTGGGGGCTGCCCCCTCCAAATCTTATCCACGATGATAACATAATCTCTCTGTTTCAACGCCGAATACTTGAATCCTCCGTAGCCATATCCTTTCCACTCGATTTTTCCTTCTTCAAGGTTTAATTTGAGTCCTATGTTCTTATCAGTCATTAAGGAATCCCCCAAAGGCCTTGCACCTTGCAGATAAATCCGGATCGGCACCTTTCTTATTATTCTGTAATCGCAGTCCTCAGCATTATGAACTGCAAGAAATAGGCTTATCAAAGACTTCCTAAAGTCTTTTACCGAGTTCTTCACCCACTCCTGTAACTTCCATTGAAGCCCATTCGGGTTTTGTGGGATTAAATCATCGGCCTCATCCACAAAAACGCTGACCCACCTTCTATCCTTCCTTGTTAGCAACTTCTCGAAGAATTCGAACCAGAAGTAACAGCCTTTCATCTCCCTGAGTTGCCAGGGTGAAATTCTAATTCCCGTCTTTTGGAGAATGTAGATGGCCAAATCTTCTGATATTTGCCAAAAACTCGGCTCGTAAATGACATTTATTTTATCTTGCTCTAACTTCTGAATTAAGTCCTCAACACACGAGTACTTCTCTATTTTAAGATAATCCGTTATTTCTCCATACTCTGTGCTCCCTACTTTCACTTTGTAGATGTGAATCTCATCCTTTTCGTGATGGAGGATCTTTACTTTCTTCCCCCAATCTGGTAGCATATGGTATCCATCCACATCTCTACCCCTCCATATACACCACTCCCCCCTTTCCCGGAGTATTTGGGCAAGCCAGAGCATGAGTGTTGTCTTTCCTGATCCAACAGTACCTAAGATGAGGCACTGCCTTCCGCCATAATTAACATCTTGATTAAGCAACTTCTCGATCAGTTCATGTCCTTTTGCAGCGTGCATTTGCATGCTTTTAATTTGGAAGGAATTCATTCCCCTCCCCCATTTTATTAAATTAAATTCTAGATGATTGGGTGAGTTTTTGGGACAGGTCAGTGTACCTAACGTTTGTGAGTCCGAGAGCAACTAACAGCTTCAGGAGTAGACTTTTTGTTGCCTCGAGCACATGGAGAACCCATATGCAGTTGATTGCTTTTGAAAAGTAGTCTGGTTTTTTAAAAACAAGAGGAATGCCTTCTATCGTTATTGACTCGTTTGATGGAGTATAACCGAGAAGTGGAACGGTCAAATCAAAGAGGCCTACTCCCGTATTGCTCGCAAGCCAAAGGAGTTTCCCAATTATATGCTTCTCAATGAAGTTGATTATATCCTCGGTGGTGTTCAACTCATATGTTTTTGGGTCTTCTTCCTTGAGGTTTAGGTGCTTGCCGTCTTTATTGGGAACTAACTCATATATTGGGCTGATGACTTTTATTGGGCCTTGAATACCTTCTTTTAAAATGAGGCTCTCTAGTAGTGTGGCTGCCGTTAAAAGATAACTAATTTTCATTCTTGCCATGGGCGTTTTGTCTGCTTCAGCAAGGCCGTAATAAATGTTTTGAACTATAACTGGATCACTCATTTTTCACACCTCCTATGTATTTCAAACTTCATCCCGATCCTTTTCCGGTCTATCTTTTCAATTAGAACCTTTGCAAAGCTCCTTATAACCTTTTTTTAATTTAAAGAGAAAATTAACAAAAACAAGTAGTACATAATTTCCCTGAAGTGAAGCCCAATTTGAACTTCCTAGCTCTTATAAGTATCATGAATCCTCCGAGTCATCTTCAGTATTATCCAAATCATACCCAAGCTTTCCCATGATACGATCCTCTTCCTGCTTAACTAGAGCATTCATCATTGTGATGAAATTTGTCTCCCACTCCGGATCCAATTCGTAAAACTTCCCTGGCTTTCCAGGGGGAGCATTGGATTTTCGTATGTGAATTACATTATATCTGTCCAAAAACTCAGCGTGCAAACTGAAAAGATAAACATTCGCCTTGGATTTATGACCCAAAATCTCGGTGAGCCGAATTTGACAGAGCTCCCTCAATCCACAACTGCACCAATCATGCTTGTTAGTATTATAACGAGCCTTACACATTTTCTTAAATTCATCAACGTGCTTTAAGACTGCAATCATTTTAAAAACCGTGTTAATGTCGGCCCTAAAACTATTAGGTATTGTCTCATTCATACTCATTCCCTCCAGACTTAACATTCTCCATGAGTCTACCCAAATCTAAAAGTTTCAGGAAGAAGGATTCAAGTAAATCGATCTAAAAGTGTGTTGGCCCATATTGAGAGTTGATCCACGTTTATCTCAAATTTTCGTTTTAACAATTCTTCAGTTAAGAATATGATGCTCTCGGGATCTTCCGTCGTGTCGAATTCTAGTGCCCTGCCCCGTGAATTCTTATAATAACTCTCCTTGGCTGTGATAAGGCCCAATGTTTCAAGTTTGATCCCAACATAGTGGGTCAAATGTCTCATCGTGTACGGCAGAATATCATTCCCATCGCATAAGGTCCTGTAGATGTGATAAACATACCCACTCATGGCTGGGATTTTTCTGGACCTCAAAAGAGCAATGGCCCAGAGAAACATGAGTTGGTGCTGAGTCAAGTTATTGAGGGTTTCTTTAAGCACGTCCTTATCAACACTCTCTCTCGCTTCCCATATATCATCCTCCACGATTTTTTCTCCTCTCTTTTTACCCCTGGCTGCCTGCAACAGTACACGAAAAGCCCACCTAAGATCCCTCCCCTCTCTCTTAATGAGCGCCGCGAGTAAAGATACAGCCGCCTCATCAACAGAGCCAGGGATAAAAGCCCTCTCAATCCTATCTTTAAGAATCACTTTGAGTTCATTAGCATCATAATCCCTAAAGTATATTGGAACCGGCCTGAATTTCGACATCGTGGGTTCTTTGAGTCTTTTTAACAATGTGTTATCGTTAGATATCACCACAAGCAAAACATCAGGTTTCGAAACCATCTCATCAAGTCGGGACATTATGTAAATCAAGGAGTCCACAGGGTCTTCTCTGCTCACAACACTCTGTTTCGTTTTATCAAGTTCATCGAAGACTATTACAAAAGACTCTTTACTGACTCCAAAAAACTTGTCCAGGGCTTGC
>Ga0190361_1000169_pt1 | contig 27300 bp, 31 predicted proteins | sample 48721845_MG_FD_161273 | JGI IMG/M metagenome (GOLD analysis project Ga0190361, IMG submission 161273) | Hydrothermal vent microbial mat bacterial communities from Southern Trench, Guaymas Basin, Mexico - 4872-18-4-5_MG | ecosystem: Environmental > Aquatic > Marine > Hydrothermal vents >... | reverse complement strand
GCCTCCATTGGCCTTTGCCTCGGAAAAGACTAAAGTGGAGATAACTGGAGGAACAGATGTGAAGTGGAGTCCCCTCATAGATTATATGAGATTTGTCTTCATACCACATGTTAGAAAAATGGGATACAATGTTGAAATTAAATTGATTAGAAGGGGACATTACCCAAGAGGGGGAGGAAGAATAATTTTATATGCAACTCCAGTTGAAAAATTGAAACCTTTAGTGGAGAATGAGAGGGGATATGTGAAGAGGATTCGTGGAATATCACATTGTGTAAAGTTGCCTAGACACGTTTCAGAGAGGCAGGCTAAAGCGGCAGAAAAATATCTAAGGAAATATGGCTTCACAGATATTATTATAGATCAGGAATGGTATCCGCCTGAGAAAGATCCTCATCTAGGTCCTGGCAGTGGAATAGTTTTATGGACAGAAACATCTAAAAGGGCGATTATCGGAGCTGATGAGCTGGGGGAGAAAGGGAAGAGGGCGGAAATTGTAGGAGGGAATGCTGCCAAAAAATTGATTGAAGAAATAGAATGTGATGCACCAGTGGATAGACATCTCTCAGATATGCTTCCAATATATATGGCCTTAGCTGACGGCTATTCGGAGATCGTAACAACAGGTGTAACATCACATACAGATACCATTATCCAGCTGTTAGAGAAAATGTTGGACATAAAGTTTCATAAAGAGATGGACAGTAGAGGAAGGGGAATTATAAGCGTCAAAGGATTAGGGTTCAAGAATAAACATCTTTAAATCTTCCCTTATCAGTGAGGCTTAAAGTTTTCAAAAGAACTTCTGTAACGTTTAAACCATCCTTGGCCACCATTTTGGGAAGGGACTGGCCAAAATAATTTTCACAGTAGCTTATCTTCTCCTTAGATGCTATATCAATTTTATTTAAAACGACAAGTATAGGTGTCTTTCTAAATAGGTTTTCAATCTCCCTGAACAGGGATAACTGCTCATCCAAACTATAACCGCTAGATTCAGAGGGATCTAAAATGAATATTATTGCGTCGGCTGCATGTTCAAGGGCAGCTATAGCCAATTTTTCGATGCGATTCCTCTTATAAATTGGTCTGTCGAGAAGGCCTGGTGTATCCATGATTTGAATACGTAAATTCTTAATTGTCAAATGGCCTACAAAGAGCTTAGTGGTTGTGAAAGGATAGGATGCAATCTTAGGTTTTGCAGTGGATATTTTACATACAAATGTGGATTTACCGACATTAGGATATCCGGCGATAACTATTGTAACATTGTCTGGATTAATGCTCGGTATGTTACGCATCTCAACGCGTACATCCTCTAATAATTTAAGTTCCTTTCTAATTCTGCGGATAACTGAAATTAATCTTCCATACGCCTCCCTCCTAATCAACTTTAAATCATTAATATCAGAAGTTCTCTTCAACTTCATAATATATCTTCGGCCTAAACTACGTAGTATTCTACTAGAATAGAATAGCTTTCTTCTTGCTTCTTCATATTCGTCGAGGTTAACATACAATTTTAAAATGGCTTTATAAAATGGATGTAAACTGCTAATTGGAGGGAAACAGTTATAGTAGAAAAGTAATCTATCCGATAGAGTATTGCTTAAAGAGGAGATCCTAGCAGTATAGAGTCTTTTAAGCTTTTTAATCCTCGAAAGTCCCATTGGAAGGGAAGGTGAAACCTTCAAACTCCTATCATAGGCGATTCTAATAAGCTCCCCTGAATCTGGAATCGACGGAATTTTAGAGAATGGCTGACTAGACATGTTTCGGAGACCTCCAAACCAGCCTTCCATTCTTCTTATCCCTGATCTCCACTATTCGATGGAAGGGTATATGCCCGAATTCACCTTGAAGATCGTACTCGAAGCTTCCAGCCTTAACTTTTACAATACACCATGCAGGAATTACTTTTAAATTGTTCGGTGCCCCTCTATGTATAAATACTATTTCATAATTTCTCGGATCCTCATTTGGATGCCACATGATCCTATTCAATAAATCTCTGATCTTCGACAAGGAGCACCCTCACAAAATATTATAGGAGCCAAGATAAAAGTATAGTGAGAAAATGGGAAAGGCAATAATTATACAGGGAACACCTGGCACGGGAAAGAGCACCATTGCTGAAAGGTTAAGCAAAAAACTAGGGATAAAACATATTGATATCTCGAGACTCGTGATAGAGGAGAAGCTCTATGTGGAAGTCGACAGAGAAAGATCCGATTCAAAAGTGGCGAATATAGATAAGTTAACTGAAAAAATTGTAAATATACTGGAAAATAGTGGAAAAGACGTCATTGTGGAAGGGCATTACGCAGATATTATTCCTGAAAAATATGTGAAAAAGGCCATAATTATTAGGCTTCACCCCGAAATACTTGAGAAAAGGCTTAGAATGAGAGGCTGGTCTGAAAAGAAGGTTAGGGAGAACGTTTTATCTGAAGCTCTTGATGAATGTCTAATAAGCGCATTACAGACATATGGAATAGATAAAGTTGTTGAGATAGATGCTACAAATAAGAATGTGGAGGAGATTTTAAGAGAGATCTTAGATGAACTTGAAGGGAAAAATAGGAAACATGTTCCTGGAAGAATAGACTGGCTAAAAATCATTGAAGCTGAGGGAAAACTGGAAGAATTTCTTAAACGATACTCGAAGATCCGTGAAGAATAGAGAAACAATCTTAAATTTTACATGTAAACTTTATGATATGAAAGTTCATCATTCAACTCGAACAAAAGCAATATTCAACTTTTCAGCTTCTTTAATTATCTCTTCCAAACTGTTTAATCTGAACTGTAAACCGTAACATGACATATAATACCTATATTCCCCTTCAGATCTCACCTTTTTAAAGATTAAAACCTCCATGACGATTAATGGTAAACCTAAATTTTTAAGTTCATTTATATCTATCTCATCCGTGGAGAAGACAAATTCAACCGAATCTCCTTCACTCAGTTTATCCTTTAAAAAATCCATTGGAAAATCTCCACTTAAATTTATCATACCTTTTTCATCCAGAAAACTTATGGAAAGTATTCCTGAAACAGGGCTTCTCTCAATTTTTTTAACGGTCAACCGCAGATGATTCAGCATATTAAAACACCTTGTCACATCTTTATTTTAACAAAAAACAAATAAATTCTTCTGCTATCAGTTAAAGTGGAGGAAGACAAATGATAAGTAGTTTGGCAACTGCCGGCAGCTCAAGATTCATGAGAGAGTTAGCTGCATTACTTGATAAAGCCGTAATTGTGAAAACTATACAGGGAAGAAAGTTCACTGGAAGATTGATAGGATATGATCCTAATAATCTGAATCTATGTTTAGCAGATGCAAAGGATGAGTCAGGTTCAGGTTTTGCTAGAATATTTATTAAGGGAAATGTTATTTCAGAGATAATTAGAACAGAGGAGCCTTTCGATTTAAAAGGATTAGCCGAAAGATTGGAAAAAGCTTTTCCAAACATGGTTAAACTACATGAAGAGGCAGGGGTAATAGTAGTTATGGATAGAATAAGGGTTACAGAGGAAGGAGTAATAGAGGGAACAGGACCTACAGCAGATAGGGTGAAAAGGATTTATGAACAGTTCATTAAAGAGAAGAAGAGCAGTGAAAGTTGATGAGCTTTGAGATAATTGACAGGGATCTGGCTGGAAGAATAGGCAAGTTAAAGACGAAAAGCGGAAACATTGAAACTCCTGCTTTTTTTCCAGTTGTCAATCCAAGAGAGAATATAATTGCATGCCATGAAATCTCAGAGAAGTTCAAAATAAAAAACATCATAACAAATGCTTATCTAATTAAGAGGCAAAGTGAAAAACAAAGATTAGAGTTAAAAGATGTACATGAATTGTTGAATTTTAAAGACATAATTATGACAGATTCAGGGGCATATCAAATATTAATGTATGGTGAAATTAAACTTGAAGCAGAAGAAGTAGTCGAACTTCAAGAGAAGCTTAACAGCGATATAGCGGTCATATTGGATGTACCTACACCTCGAAATGCTACAAGAAAGATTGCTGAGAGAACAGTTGAAATGACAATTAGAAATGCGGAGATAAGCATTAAAAAGATAAAGGATCACAAAATAATCTGGGTTGGACCCGTTCAGGGTGGAAGATATCTTAAACTCATAGAGTACTGTGCGAGAAGAATAGGTGAAATGCCCTTCCAAATACATGGAATAGGAGGCCCAACCCAATATATGGAGAAATATGAATTCGAGGAACTCGTAGATATCATAGTTACCGCTAAGAAAAATCTACCTCTCCAGAGGCCGGTGCACCTCTTTGGAGCTGGCCATCCAATAATACTACCATTACTTGTTGCATTGGGCTGCGACACTTTTGACTCAGCATCATATGCCCTGTATGCTAAAGATGATAGATATATGACTCCACATGGAACGATAAAGCTCTCCAGGCTTGAATATCTGCCTTGCAACTGTGATATATGCAGAAAATATGATGCTTCAGAGTTAAAGGAGATGGAGAAGACTGAAAGGTTGAGATTGCTCGCCGAGCATAATCTTTGGATCATAATTGAGGAGATTAAGAGAATTAAGCAGGCGATAAAGGAGGGAACTCTTTGGGAATTACTTGAAGTTAAAGGGAAAACTCATCCTCAAATGTATAAGGCGGTTAAAAGATTGGAAAAGTATCGGGAATACTTGGAGGAGTTTGATCCAATAACTAAAGGAGAAATTAGAGGCATATTTTACACCACAAGTGAGGGCCTGATAAGGCCTGAAGTTACAAGGCATATAAAGAAGTTGAGAAGAAATGTTAGGTTTAAGGGAAAGGAGATACTGCTTCTATTACCTGAACAAAATGTTAAACCACATCATAAAAGTATGTTTTTAAGCAGACTTCTTGAAAAACTTAAGTTGAAGATGAATAGGCGAATTGAAAAATTACACTTTTGCATCTACACAGTTCCCTTCGGGTTGATTCCAATAGAGCTCGATGAAATATATCCCTTATCGCAATATGAAAATGCAAAGGAGGTGGATGCATGCTCGGAGAAAGTCATATTGGAAGCTGTGGAAGCCCTTACAGAGAAAAATAATTATAAGAGGGCAATTATAGTATGTGATCAAAAATTAATGAGTACTCAAACATTAAGAGAACTGCGGAAAATTTTGAAGAAGAGAGGAATATCCGTTGAGATCTTTAAATATAAAGGGGAAATGAATGTGGAGGAACTTATAAAAGAACAGACACTCTATTACATGTAAAGTGTTTTATTTTTATCTGATTTAACCTTCTCAGACCACTGCTTCATTAATAGTTCAACCTCAGATTCTATAATCTCAGCATCCTTAATTAACTTTGAAACATTAACGTTCAATCCACATGTTTTATTAATATACTTGACTGCGTCAGCAGCAGCCTTTGGATCAGGGCGGGACGGTTCAGCGTAAGGTAAAACGGCAATTGCAGGGAACTTTCTAATTTCAAACCTAGCTAAAAATAAGGCTAGAAGCCCAAAAACATATAATCCTTTATCCAAAAGGAGTTTTTCATCCAATCCATATTTCTGCTTAAAGGATGAGGTGCAGATGAAACGCATTTTCTCATCATTTCGCTTGAAACGTTTATCCAATCCACCAATTAGGATTGCCTTTGAAAAGCCTTCATCTATAATCCAATCTACAATAGTTTTAGAAAAATTGGAATGCTCATCACTGAAAGGTGAAACTTCAATTAATAGGAAAACATTATCAAGATATTTATAGAGTTCGAATGGAGTTTGAAGGAAGCCCTCACCAACCGAGACGAAGGGCGGAAGCTTAGAAGACTCTATGAAGCCGATTCGATCAGCATTAAGAGAGTTTACTAGATGTTTCACCGCGATGAAACCAGTTAAACCGATTCCGTGAAAGCCTGATATAAAAGTGCAATTTTCAAGGTTAACATTTTTATTTAAGATCACCCTAACACTCATGATGCATCCCGCAGACAGAAATTTGAGAAAGAAAATTTAAAATTAACTATTGTAAAGAGTGGAAGAAAATGGAGATTAGAATACTTGGAGGAGGAATGGAGGTAGGTAAGTCAGCTATAAATCTGCAAGGTGACAAGGTTAACATATTGATGGATTATGGTGCAATGATTGCGGAGGGAAAGCCAGAGTTTCCACAGCATATATCTCCAAAGGAGATAGATGTAATAATATTGAGCCATGCCCATTTAGATCATTCAGGAGGAATACCATTACTCTACATAACGGAGCGGCCAAAACTGATAACGACACAATTGACGGCAGAGATAAGTGAACTTTTAATTCAAGATTTCATCCATCTCTCAGGATATTACCTTCCATATGAACATTTAGAGCTTAAAACCATGCTCAGCTCGGTGACACCTATATTCTTTAGAGAACAGATAAAAATAAAAAATGCGAAGGTAAGGGTGCTGAATGCTGGACATATACCTGGAAGCATTATGTGCCTAATTGAAGTGGACGGTAGAAAGGTGCTATATACAGGGGATATAAATAACATAGAGACGAGACTTTTAAGAGGAGCACCGAAGAAGCTTCCTAAACTTGACGCCATTATAATGGAGGGAACCTATGCCACTACAGATCATGCTGATAGAAAGAAGACCGAGAAGGAATTCGTAACAGCTATTAGAGAAGTACTCAACAGGGAGGGAACAGTCCTTGTACCAGCATTTTCAGTTGGAAGAGCCCAAGAAATACTGTGCATTCTAGAAGCATACAAAATTTCAGCTCCAATATATCTTGATGGAATGGCTAGAAAGGCAAGCCGAATAATGCTTAGACACCCCAAATACATTAAGAACTATAAGTTATTTAATAGGGCACATGAAAGGGCTAAGTGGATTACAGGATGGTCGCAAAGAAAAAAAGCATGTAAAAAACCTGGAATAATAATTTCCCCTGCAGGAATGCTCAAAGGGGGAACAGCAGTATTCTACATGAAGAGACTCGCCAGAAATGAGAGGAACGCAATATTTCTTGTATCATATCAGATACCTGGGACTCCGGGAAGAATATTACTGGAAAGTGGAATCTACAATTTTGGGAGAAGAAGTGAAAAAGTAAAAGCGGAGATAGGGTGGTTTGACTTCTCATCTCATAGTGGAAGAAGAGAACTCATAGAGATTATAGAGAAAAATAAGATTAAAAAAGTCATCTTAGTACATGGAGAAGGAGAAGCCCTACTGAAGCTCGGTGAAGAATTAAGGGGTAGAAGACTAGCTGAAGATGTAATTGTCGCAAAGAATGGAGAGGAAATAAGAGTTTAACATGTTGAATCCCGTGGCTATGCCTTATATAACAATAAAGAGTGAAAAGTCAAGATTACGACTCACTTCTAGATGCTTGGATTGAATTAGCAAAACATAAACCCAAAGAACTAAAGGATATTTACATAGAGGTTGAACCCCTTTGAGTACAGGATTAAATGTTGCAGATGAATTCCTATTTTTTGCTGAAGAAATAAAATACCAACTAGTATCTCACAAAACTGGAAAATGCAATATAACCTTAACTCAAGGAATTCTAAGAACAATATGTAAATAGAGCATACTATGTAGCCTTCATATACGCTAGACGCGTTACAAAGTCGGAAGTATAAGCTTCCGGGAAACAACACACAGATCCATACATAGTGAAGTAATAACCCGATTAAATGAGATGCACTTACCAATCGCCGATCTACTCAATAGTCTTAAGAAAAAAGAGTAGACACAGACTACAGAACATACTTCTGAATAAACTCTAAAATGGCAATTTAGGCTGTAAAAATTGCTAAAAATTAACCATCTGAAAACATTTCTCTACGAATTGATGATTCAATCCTTAAACGATTAAAACAGGATATCTATGCTGCTCCAAGTTCAACCATTTTATTGTGGTGGGTTAAATAGAAAGAGAAATTGTCAAAACCTGTTAAATTATCTTCATTAAAATAGTGTGCTGGAAAGTAAGCTTAGATAAGCTTCAGATAAATAGAAATTAAAAACTACATAATTTATTCATATAGTATCTATATAATAGTATCTATATAAAATTTTGTCGAGTATGAATATATGATTGCTGTAAGGATTATGAAGCAGAGCATTATTGTTGTTCTGACCGGCATTGGAAAATTAGTTATAGTTGCGAATCCAACTCCAAGTAGGAATCCAGTTAAAACTCGAATTGGATTGCAGCTTTCTCTTAGGGAGAGTTTCTGTGTTGACCAGTCGATTAGGGCTGGAATACCGAGCATGGTGGGATAAAGTATGGATTGAAATGTAATCTTGAAGATCGATGCTGTAAGGTATCCGAGAAAAGTTCCAGTACATCTAGCACACAAATATATTTCACGTTTGAGAAGCCTTAGTCTTATGCATCTATGTCTAAGCCATGGTGGATGATGTTCCAATAGTAATCTTAAACTTGTTTTAGCAAGCTCGAAACCTTTAACCTTAGGATGCTCTACGACTAATCCTAGAATTATGAGAATTAATCCGGCGCAGCATGTGAAAATACTTAATATAGGTATACCTATTAAGGTTAAGAAGCATAAGAAGCATCCGCAAAGTGTAAGTTCAAACCTCCTCTCTCTCTGAACGGTTATTGTGTCTGCAGGTTTACCTTTGAATGGTTTGATGAGCTTTCCATCCATGGAACTTGGAATCATATTTAATCCGACTAGGTCGATCTCACTAAGCTTTTTAAAATCATCTTCAACTGGTTGAAGCCTAACTATATTTTCAGCTGAAATATAAATTTCACCGCTCCTTAAACGGTTAACTTGCCCCCAAACCCGTACGATTGAACCCCTCATAATGGTTATGTCGATGGGTTTAGCAACCTTAACGAGAATCATCCCGCTATGATCCCTCAATGTGAAGAGAGCAGATTCATAGCCGCTTAAATCTCCAATTAAATCTTTCTCCAAGCTTCCAACATATGCTGCCACAATTCTACCGTAGAGTGAAACATGTCCTCCAACTGGAACTTCACTGCATTCTGCAATGCTAATCCTCTGGTAAGCTCCAGGAACATACCTAGCTCTCAAGAGTTTTTCAAGCTGCTCTTCACCGAATTCAACTTCCCCTGCAATCTTCTCAGCAGCCTGTTCAACAGTAAATCCTTTAGATGTTAACTTGTCTATCTCGGGAACCTCCAATCCATTCTTCACGGCCAGGATAATTATGGAGGCAGTAGGGCTCAATCCAACTCTTTTAAGATGATACTTTAAAACTCCAATTGGATTGTGGGGATACCTCCTCCGATACAATTCAATTAAATTTTTCAATAATTCCTCAAAATCAACCTTCATACTCATTAATTACTATAAAAAAAATTAACTTAAAATATTTACGAAAACTATGAAAAATTGTTTTCAACATGAAAATGAACTGTTGAAAATCAAGAGATAACATATTAAATTATCAGCTAACCCATGTAACGCAATCTTCGAATAAAGAATGAAATTTAGATTGGAGACTCTATCAAGAAGAATCTTCACATATTTGAGGTTGCAGTAAACAATGTTTACTCCCTCAGCCAAACCCATAATATGGATCTCATATTCTTTCGGCAAGTTCAATATTGCCTCTAAAGTTGAATCTGCCTCAAAATTTTTATCAAACTTACATTTCCCTCTAAATCTTTAATTTACCATATTTTATTGATGGGCGGGGTGGGATTCGAACCCACGACCACCGCCGTGTGAGGGCGGCATCCTAACCAACTAGACGACCCGCCCGTAATCTTGTTAATATATTAATGCAAATAATTCTATCATTGTGATAATAAATAATTTTGTTGTTTCTATCTTAGCTAGGCTTATTCTAGTTTTCAACGTTAAATTAAATAATGCTAATTGAATTATTACTAGTTTACTTAGATTTTTCTCTTCGTTTCCATCGTAGATTTTTGCTTCTACATCTTCTACATTTCTCTGCCCCAGGGGGGTTTCTTGCACCACACTTTCTGCAGATCATAAAATATAGTCGTCTCCTCTGTGCGATTTTCAGCTTTTCTGGATCGTGGATGGGCATTATGCTCACCTAAAATTTAGAATTAACGCGACAATAAATATTTTACTATATATCGTTAAGCATATTATGGTGAAGATGCTGGGATGAAATATTCTTATAAAATTAGAAGTGTTGGAAGGGAGATAATATCAGAGTTCTTGGAGAAAATTAAAGATTTAAGAGAATATGCTGCAAAGGTTAAGGAAGATGCGTTGGCTATTAGGAAGATTGTTGAATGGTTAGAAATTGAAATTGAAGATTGTTCGAAAAGAAACTTTAAGAATAAGATTAAGGCTATGAAAAGTTTGGAGAGGGGAGAGAAGGATATAGCGAGGGAAATAATTAAATTCATTATAATCTTGGATTATCTGATGAGATCTATGGAGGATGAGAAAAACGAGCTTAAAGTGAAGTTAAAGAGAATCGAGAAGGATTATATTAGATGTATGAGAGAAATTGATAAGCTGTTAAACATTAAAGTTGACGATTTGACTTCAAGCAGTATCAACAGAATTTTTAGAAGTATTGCACGAATCTTTCGACTTATGATTAACTTGGAAACTGAACTTGACAGAACTAACAGAATAATCATTCTTTCGAGGGCGTTGATAGAAGAAAAGAGAAGAATTCTTGAAGAAGGAATAACTGGCGATACTGTAAAGAAAATTTTACAAAAAATCGGAGAGAGAAATGTGGAGGAAGAATTTGGAAAAATATTGGTTGAGCTGAAATCTCTAAGCCCTTAATATCTCCCTTAAAAGTATAGGTATCTCTGATGGTTTCTTTGCAACAGGAACTCCCACTCTATTGAACGCTTTTATTTTGCTTTCCGCAGTTCCTGAACTTCCACTTATTATCGCACCTGCATGACCCATTCTTTTACCTGGAGGCGCCGTTCTACCGGCAATAAATGCTACAACTGGTTTCGGGTAATTGGTTTCTTTAATATATTTGGCTGCTCTCTCTTCAGCATCTCCACCTATTTCACCTATTATCACTAAAGCATCTGTTTCATTATCACTTCTAAATAGTTCCATTACATCTATGAAGGTTAATCCCACCACGGGGTCGCCGCCAATACCTATACATGTGGATTGTCCGAACCCAGCATTTGTAAGATTCATAGCTATCTCGTAGGTTAATGTTCCGCTTCTCGAGATCAGCCCTATCCTTCCCGGATTGAATACATTGCCAGGCATTATACCAACTTTACATTTTCCCGGAGAAATCACTCCAGGCGTGTTCGGTCCAATTATAATTGTATTTGCTCTTTTCGCTAAGGAGATAATTTTTAATGAATCGTGGACTGGAACGTGCTCCGTTATGACCACAACTTTTTTAATTCCAGAATATATGGCCTCTACTACTGCTTCAAACGCGAACTTTGCAGGTACAAAGACTATCGAGGTGTCTGCAGAGTGTTCTGAAAGTGCTTCTCTCATGGTGTCGTATACTGGTATTCCATGAACTTCCATACCGCTTTTTCCTGGAGTGACACCTGCAACTATTTTTGTACCATACTTTAGCATTAATTCTGTGTGAAATCTTCCCTGCCTTCCAGTGATTCCCTGAACAATAACCCTAGTATTTTCATCCACGAGAATTCCCATATCAATTCACCTCCTCTGCAAGTTCAACAGCCTTCTTTGCAGCGTTTTCCATGGAAGAAAAGACGACAAGTCCATTTCTTTCTAGAAGTTTACGTCCCTCCTCCTCCATGGTTCCAGTCAATCTTATGACTATTGGTTTCTGTTTTTTAAGCGAGTTCAAAGCTGAAAGTAAACCTTTTGCAACTATGTCGCATCTAGTTATTCCTCCAAGTATGTTGACGAAGATCACTTTAACGTTTTCATGTTCCATAAGGATCTTTAGAGCTGTGGAGATTGCCTCTTCACTTGCACCGCCTCCAACATCTAGAAAGTTGGCAGGTGAACCTCCATGAAGCTTCACCATATCCAATGTTGCCATAACTAATCCTGCACCGTTACCAATTATGCCTATATTGCCTTCAAGTTCAACGTATGAGAGACCTGCATCCATAGCTATAGCTTCATACTTGGAGAGATCGCGTTCCCTAAGCTTCACAGTGAACTCTTCATGTCTGAACAGAGAATCGGAATCAATATTTAACCTTGCATCTGCAGCTATCAATCTGCCTTCACCAGTTAAGACTAGAGGATTTATCTCCACGAGCTCTGCATCATAATCAACCATTATATCATATAGTTTTTTCAGCAATCTCGCCATAGAGACTAGTATAGGCCCTTTAAATTTCAGTCTTTTAAGCATATTTATCGCATCAAACTGGTAGAATCCCACAGTTGGATCAATATATTTTTTCGATATTAATTCTGGATGGATTCTTGCAGTCTCCTCTATCTCTACGCCGCCCATACTGCTTGCAATAGCCACTATTTTCCTAGCTGATCTATCCACCGTTACGCCTAGATAGAACTCCCTATCTATATTTAGCTTCTCCTCAACTAAAATTTCTGAAACTTTAAACCCTTTAAAGATGCTTCCTAACAGATTTCTAGCCACTTTTTCAACTTCATCTGGACTGTCTGCAAATTTTATTCCTCCAGCTTTTCCTCTTCCACCTACCAATACCTGCACCTTTACAGCTACAGGTCCTCCTATCTCTTCAGCTATTTTTCTAGCGATCTCCGGTTTTGATGCTACATTGCCCCTTGGAATTGGGATTCCATATTTGGCGAAAAATCTCTTAGCTTCATATTCATAGAGCTTCAAGGACAGCCACCTACTCCTTAAGTTTTTCAACAACTACATGTGCAGAGGTAGATATAACACCTTCTACTTTCGACACTTTTTTCAAAAATTTACTTAGCTTTGTTTGGTCTACTATGGCAACTATATCTACATCTCCAGTTACACGGTATATTTTTTCAGCTTCCAAGATCTTCTTTATCTCCTTATATGCTTCAACTCTCATCTGCGGTTTAACCTTTATGAAAACGAATGCATCCACTGATTTTACCTCTAGAAGTTGCAAGGCTTTATCAGTTAAGTCTATGAAACCTCTTCCAGTCCTTATTAAACCGGCCTCTTTGAACTTGCGGAGATGTATGCTTAGAGCCTGCCTTGTAATTCCCATCTCCCTTGCCAATTCATTTTGAGATTTATAAACGGTGTGAACGTTAACGGCCTTTGAATCTTCAAGAAGCTTCGTTAAAAGATATCTCTGCCTCTCAGTTAATGATTCTTCGCCTCCCCTTGAGTTAACTTTCATTCAAATTCACCATGACATATGTAAAAAAAGCTTACTTATATATTTCACCTTAAAAACCATCAATGTGAAGGCTTTTAAGAACCTAAATCTTATAAAGGAATCTTACATAAACATCCAGTAATACTATTTGAAAACATTTAGGAGGTATGGGAATGTCTAAGGAACAGGAGACTTCCGTTCTAGTGGGAAAGAAACCGGTAATGAACTACGTATTAGCATGTCTAACTCTGTTTCATCAAGGAGCTGAAGAGGTAAGTGTAAAGGCTAGGGGAAGAGCGATAAGCAAAGCGGTTGACGTAGTGGAGATCGTTAGAAACAGATTTCTAACGGATGTTAAAGTTAAAGATATAGAGATAGGGACCGAGCAGATAACGGGACAGGATGGAAGAACACTGAATACAAGTACAATATCCATAGTCCTAGCGAAGACGAAGAAAAAATGATGAAAAGCAACATATATCCCTCCTCATATTTCTTTAAATTTGGAGGAAAAATTCGTGAAAATGCCCATATGCCTCGTCTGCTTGAAGAGCGGGATACTTTGTCCAAGCTGTCAAGCTAAAGTTGACCGCGGCGAGGTGGATGAATTAGATATCAAAATTGCAAGAATATTCTTAGAATTGGAAAATAAATTTCCAATGATTAAGAACGCTACATTTTTTAAGGCTGTTGATGTGGATAGTCTCATAGTAATATTGGTTAAAAGCAATAACAGGTTACTTAGACCAATATGGAATAGAATTTCAAGAATTATGGGAAATAAACTTAAGAAACAGGTTAGAATAGTTGAGAAAACTCCAAGCATACGTCAAATAGCTGAACAGGTTCTCTCACCAGTAAAGGTTAAAGGGGTAAATATCATTTGGCTACCTGATGGAAGCAGGGAAAATTATATTAAAATCTCGAGATTCGATTTAAACAGACTTAAAATTTCCAAGGAAAATGCTGAAAAAGTTCTTTCACAATTCACAAAAGAGATAATAAGAATAATTTCAGAATAGATTACGATACACAATGATCTTAGATGATCTTGGAAAATGGAGGAGAACACATTACACCAAGGATGTAACGCCAGAAAAGGATGGAGAACAAACAATAATCTTCGGATGGATTCACGAAATAAGAGATCTAGGAAAACTTAAATTTATAGTATTAAGAGATAGAGAGGGAACAGTACAAATTACAATACGTAAAAATGAAGCACCAAGAAAAGTTTTGGAGAAAATTGAAAAGATTAGAAGAGAATCAGTTATAGGAGTTAAAGGAACCATTAAACACACTATGAAGGCTAAGAGGAGAGTAGAGATATTACCGAATGAAATAAAAGTCTTGAATATTGCTAAAGTTCCACTACCAATAGATACTGCGGGAAGGATACCTGCAAGTTTAGATAAACGATTGGATGCAAGGATACTTGACCTAAGAATCTCCGAGAGAATTGCAATATTCAAGTTGCATCATACAGCCTTAAGCTCGATAAGAAGCGAACTTACAAGGAAAGGTTTCATAGAAGTTTTCACACCTAAAATATTGGCTACAGCGACTGAGGGCGGAGCAGCGCTTTTTCCAGTAGAATATTTTGGAAAGAAAGCATATCTAGCTCAGAGTCCACAGTTATATAAGGAGGCTTTGACAGCGGCCCTAGAAAGAGTATTTGAAATAGCACAATACTATAGAGCTGAAGAATCTAATACCTCATATCATCTAAATGAATTCATATCTATAGATATAGAGGCAGCATTCATGGAAGCTGAAGACGTCATGGAAATTCTGGAAGATCTAATAGTTAAAACGATAAGGGAGCTGAGAAAAAAGCATTCAGAGGATCTTGAAAGGTTAAACCCAAATCTCGAATCTCCGAAAAAACCGTTTAAAAGAATAACTTATGATAAGGCCTTGGAAATTTTAGAGGATAAAGGAGTTGAGATTGAATGGGGTGAAGACATAAATACGCAGGGGAACAGAGTTTTGGGCGAAGAGTTTAAGGAACCATATTTCATAGTTAAATGGCCCAGAAAACTAAAACCATTCTACATTAAACCTTTAGAGAAAGATCCTGAAATAACCGATTCATTCGATCTAAACTGGTCTTGGCTCGAACTAGCCAGCGGAGGGACAAGGATACATGACAAAGAGGAATTAATTGGAAGTCTCATCGAGAAAGGATTAAACCCTGAAAGTTTCAAGCCATTTCTAACCTACTATGATTATGGTATGCCCCCGCATTCAGGATGGGGTTGGGGTTTTCAAAGATTCCTAATGATGGTGACTGGGAGGAGAAATATAAGGGAAGTTACACTGTTTCCAAGGGATAGAGATAGAATCGTACCTTAGAAGCCGGAAATAAATAGATTTCGAGGCTTTATAAGTTCTCTTAGAAGGATTGAAGCATAAAAACCTCTCTTCAATTTAAATGAAAATTTTAAAACCATTCTGTTCTTTGAATCCGAATTTAACAGTCTAAAATCATAGGGCTTAAACATTAAAGGGCGATAATATCCCTTAGAGTTTAAATCGGGAAAATCCCTAAAATAAAAATCTTTTAACTGTACCCTTTCTCTTTCCAGAATGGATGAAACAGGTTCTAAAGCTGAATATTTAGGTGAAATTGTTAAACCATAACCAAGGATAGGATAAACGATAGATAATAAACCTTTCTTCAAGAAGAAACGTATCTTCTCCTCATTAAAATCCGAGACTCTGAAGACATTATTGAATGGAATGCTACCGTTTTGCGACAACCCTATCAGATCACCCTTTAAAGGGTTACTTAATGGAAGATTGCATCTAATCCGCTCGCTGATCATACAGTTAAACAGGTAGGATTGATATGAATGTATGAAGAATCTTTGTAGAAATAGCGGAATCCTCCTAAATGAATCCAACGAGTTTTTCCCAGCATATATTGCATCAATTATATTTTTCTCGTAAACTGTAAATTTTAGGCTACTGGATAAATCTCCAGACAATAATCGTTTACCCGTTCTACTTGAGAGGATTAATTTGACAGCTTCGTCAAAATCTCTTTTAACCACAGCTCGTCCAACCATAAAGGTGTATGGTTTCTCCACGCCGAACCTTTGATGCCCATAATATGCAGGAATCCCTTCCAGCAATCTCTCCATCAAATTTGAAAAGATCTCCATGAACTCTTCACATGGAAACTTCATCCTAACATGGATGGTAAACATGTTTCCCCAAAGTTCACATCTACTAAGAGGAATAGATGATGAGGCATGAATGATGATTTTAACTTTCCTAGTCCAAATATTGGGAAGTTTCCCTGAATATCGAATACTTATCAATTGTGAAGTTAACGCATTAGCATCCTTCAATCCTAGAAAAACGAAATTTTCGAGAGAAAGTCTTAGAAGTTTTGAGAGAAAGGTTATCGCTGAAAATGTATCTATATTCTTCTTAACCAATACAGCTCTAACATAGCTGCCGTCATCTGAAAGAGGAATTTTAAAATTGTTTACTGGTCTTTGAACGGGTAATACTATGTTTCCCTTTAAAATTTCCTGGACGACAAAGTCTTCAGGCCTAGATTTTATGTAGCCTTCAATTCTAATTGGTGGAGTTACATAGAAGGATATTCCAAGCTCACGTTCAACATCACTGAAGGTTTCAATACAATTCACAGTATAACACCTTCATAATAGAGGTAGATTACCCGTCACTTTGTCCACGATCTTAGATGGAGCTGGACCGATACCTATACATGTCATCGTTCCAGGTTTCAGCTCCGTCAATCCGCGATCCACAATCAAGGAAACAGGTAAATTAAGGGTTAAAGCTTTATCATATACTTCTAGCAGTTTTCCTTGATTCTCAACTTTTACAACTATCTTTTTCTGTCCTTCACACATCCAACTTCTCCACCATTTAATGAATCTTATCCTTGCACTTTCAGAGGCATTTACAGCTGCATGGGCAACTTGAACTGCCAATTTACCCTTACTCATCTTCAAATCATTTCTCACAACTATCACTTGTTTAATCTCCATCATCAATTAAAGTAGGTTGATCTCAGCGAATATTAAGCTATCTCCAAAGCTAAAATGTTTTACATTTTTGAGTGGCGAAGCGGCAAGAAATCTTTATTATTAGGAATAATTTTTATAAGGGGGAGGGAGGAATCCGTCATATGAGTGAGACTATCGAACTTAAGCTTCCAATATGTATTTCATGTAAACAGCCAATTATTCCCGGAGAGAAGGGTGTAAGTTTTCCATGCCCAAACTGTGGAGGCATAATAATATGGCGATGTCAAAGATGTAGAAAGATGAACAATAAATATAAGTGCCCTAAATGCGGATTTGAGGGACCATAGGAGGTGGAGGCGTTGGGCAAGGTATATGTTCTTTTAAAAATTTATCCCACAGATGTAAATGTAAATTTCGATCGAATGATAAAGGAGATTTCTAATTCACTGCCTGAAGATGTAAGGATAGTTAGCACAGCTGAGGAACCTATAGCCTTCGGTCTTAAAGCATTAAAGATGGCTATAATTATGCCGGAACATGTGGAAGGAGGCACTTCAAAAATTGAAGAGGCCGTCTCGAAAGTAGCTGAGGTAAGCCAAGTAGAAGTGGAATATGTTACTAGAATGTAACAATCTGCATTAATGGAAGCAATAAAAAAGTATATACATTAGATCTGTGGAAGTTAAGAAGAGAGAATTAAAACACTATGAAAAGGGGAGAAAGGATAATGTCTTTTAGAGAGAAAACTAGAAGGCCTGAAGTTCAACTGAGAGTTGCAGAGGCAAAGCAGAGAGATGTGGGAAGAGGAAAAGTGAGAATAGATCCTCGAATAATGAGAAGATTGGAAGTGAATCCGGGGGATATTGTTGAAATAGAAGGAAAGAGGAAGACTGCGGCGATAGTCTGGCCGGCCTATCCTGATGACAATGATAGTACGATTATAAGAATGGATGGTCTTATAAGGAAAAATGCTGGGGTAAGTATAGGTGAAAGGGTTACAGTTAGAAGGGCATATGCTAAATCCGCTTCACTTGTGAAGCTTGCCCCCTCATCATTCTCGATAACCGTAGATAATGCATTTGTAAACTTCGTGAAGAAGAGGCTTTACGACTATCCAATCACACAGGGCGACACTATCCTAATACCTGTTCTAGGCCAAGCAATACCCTTCACCGTTGTACTTACAAGACCTACAGGAATAGTCCTAGTAACTGAAGAGACAAATTTGGTTATACTTGAAAAACCAGCTGAAGAGATAAAAGTGCCGAGGGTAACATATGAAGATATAGGCGGCCTACAGGAAGCGATACAGAAAATTAGAGAGATGGTGGAGCTACCGTTAAAGCATCCGGAGCTTTTCAAGAGGCTGGGAATAGATCCTCCTAAAGGCGTATTATTATATGGGCCTCCTGGATGCGGTAAAACACTCTTAGCTAAAGCCGTTGCGAATGAAACTGATGCACATTTCATCTCCATAAATGGCCCTGAAATTATGAGTAAATTTTACGGCGAATCAGAGCAGAGGTTAAGAGAGGTATTCGAGGAGGCGAAGCAAAATGCGCCCTCAATAATATTTATAGATGAGATAGATGCTATAGCGCCTAAAAGAGAGGAGGTAACCGGTGAAGTTGAGAAAAGAGTGGTGGCCCAACTGCTTGCATTAATGGACGGCCTTGAGGCAAGAGGTGAAGTCATAGTTATAGGGGCTACTAACAGGCCTAACGCGCTGGATCCCGCCCTTAGAAGGCCTGGAAGATTTGACAGAGAAATAGAAATAGGTGTTCCAGATAAACAGGGAAGACTTGAAATTCTGCAGATACATACAAGGAACATGCCGCTGGCAGAAGATGTGGATCTCAAAAGGCTTGCGGATATAACACATGGATTTGTAGGTGCCGATTTAGCTGCACTATGCAGAGAAGCAGCCATGAAAGCTCTTAGAAGATATCTTCCCAAAATCGATTTACAGCAGGAGAGGATACCTGAAGAGATTCTTGAAAAGCTTCAGGTCACCATGAAGGATTTCATGGAAGCCTTCAAAGAGATCACTCCCTCAGCGATGAGAGAAGTCTTCATAGAAACTCCAAATATACATTGGACGGATATTGGAGATTTGAAAGAGGCGAAACAGCAACTTACAGAAGCCATTGAATGGCCTCTGAAACATCCGGAATCATTTAAGAGGCTTGGAATTAGACCGCCTAGAGGAATATTGCTGTTCGGGCCGCCAGGATGCGGAAAAACCTTACTGGCAAGAGCAGTGGCAACTGAGAGCGAGGCAAACTTCATCAGTGTTAAGGGACCTGAACTTTTAAGTAAATGGGTTGGAGAATCTGAGAAGGCGGTGAGAGAAGTCTTTAGAAAAGCGAGAATCGCAGCACCCGCAATAATATTCTTCGATGAGATAGATGCCATAGCACCTATGAGAGGATTAGGATATGGAGATTCCAGGGTGACGGAGAGAGTTATCAGCCAAATCTTAACGGAAATGGATGGATTAATCTCATTGGAAAATGTAACTGTTATAGGGGCGACGAATAGACCTGACATTATCGATCCTGCACTTCTAAGGCCTGGAAGATTCGATAGAATAATATTTATACCTCCACCAAATTATGAGGCTAGACTTGAAATTCTGCAGATACATACAAGGAACATGCCGCTGGCAGAAGATGTGAAATTAGAGGAGATAGCAAGGGCAACAGAGGGTTATTCGGGTTCAGATTTAGAGGCTGTATGTAGAGAAGCAGCTATGGCAGCATTACGGGAAGATATAACTGCAAAGGTTGTTGCAAAAAGACATTTCGAAGAAGCTTTGAAGAAGATAGGTCCCTCTATAACAAGCGAGATGATACAATATTATAAGAGATGGCAGGAAAGATATAAGCAAATACAGGCAGTAAAGCAGAAACTGTTAACATTCACATAGGAAGGGATGAAAGGTGAATAAAGACGCAAACTGGCTTCCTGAACCTGTTGAAACAATGATTATGACCTATCTTAAAGAGAGAACAGCTGTCAGGGAGACGGATCTACTCGAAAAAATAAGGCAGAGATATAGCAAACTTTCAAGTCAACAGTTTATCAAAGCATTGATTAAATTGGAGATATGGGGGAAAATAAGAGTGACGACGAATAGGAGAGGGCAGAGAAGCATTATGCCAACGGAGAGATAAAATTGGGTGTAAACCTTAGAGATTTAATCTCTGACAATGTGAAAATGGAGGTTGAAATAGAATTCTTTAGAGGGAAGAGTCTAGCTATAGATGCCTATAACGCATTATACCAGTTTTTATCGATAATTAGACAACCAAATGGTACACCTTTAAAGGATCATCTTGGAAGGGTGACAAGCCATCTAAGCGGCCTTTTCTATAGGACAGTTAACTTCATAGAGGCTGGATTAAAGCCCATCTATATATTCGACGGTGTACCTCCAGAGATTAAGGAGATGGAAATTAGTAAGAGAAGAAGATTGAAAGAGGAGGCTACAGTAAAATATGAAAAAGCATTAAGGGAAGGTGATTTGGAAGCTGCTAGAATTTACGCCCAACAAACTGCGCAGATGACGGAAGAAATGGTTTCAGATGCAAAGAGACTTTTAGACGCCATGGGAATACCTTGGATACAGGCTCCATCTGAGGGAGAGGCGCAAGCAGCACACCTAGCTAGAAAGGGTGATGCATGGGCAGCTGTAAGTCAAGATTATGACTCTCTGCTCTTCGGTGCACCGAAACTTATTAGAAATTTAACCATTTCTGGAAGAAGAAAACTGCCCAGAAGAAAAGAATATGTTGAGATTAAACCGGAGATAATTTATCTTGAAAAATTTTTAAATGAATTGGAAATAACGAGAGAGCAGTTGATAGAGATAGCCATATTAATTGGAACGGATTATAACCCTGATGGAATTAAAGGTGTTGGACCGAAAACAGCTCTTCAATTGATAAGAAAATATGGGAAATTGGAGGAAGCTATAAAAGTTCTTGGAGAGAGAGCCAAATTTCCCGTAGATCCAGCCAAGATAAAAAAGTTCTTTCTAAATCCGAAGGTAACAGATGAATATCGGTTGGAATGGAGGATGCCTGAACGAGAGAAGGTTATAGAAATATTATGTGAAGAACATGATTTCTCCCAGACAAGGGTGGATAAGGCTTTGGAAAGGGCTTTAAAATCATTTGAAAAGCAGAGTAAGCAGACCAGTTTAGAGAAGTGGTTTAAAAATTAAGAATAATATTTCCATCCATATTTTCCGATTAGAGGAACGAAGATGCATCCTCCCGCCTTGAAAGTTTTAATTTCACCTTCAGCTACTTTCACACCTACAATTAATTCTTGATAATAGCTGCTTCCAATAGGAATAACTATTTTTCCATTTTTCTTCAACTGTTCAATTAGAGGTTTAGGTATCTGTGGAGCAGCTGCAGTCACTAAGATCCTATCATAGGGGGCTTCCGGAGGATATCCCGCTGAACCGTCACCCAATATCACATCTACCCTGTCATAGTAGCCAGCTCGCCTCAAATTCTTCCTTGCAAATTCAACTAGAATTGGAATGCGTTCAATGGAGTATATGTGTCCAGGATTGGAGAGTTTTTCATCTGAGGGAGCAACGATCTCCGCGCAGACAGCTGCATGGTAGCCTGAGCCGCATCCCACCTCCAACACTTTCATCCCTACATCTAAGTCTAAAAGCTCACACATAATGGCGACCATGTGGGGAGCTGAAATAGTCTGCCCTTCATATGTGGGAAGCGGCATGTCAAAATATGCTTTATCTTTATAGTCTGAAGGAACGAAGACTTCTCGGGGAACTGTCAACATAGCTCTGATAACCTTTTCACTTTTGAGGATTCCTTCCTTGACCAATTTATCGATAAGTCTTCTTCTATCCTCGTTAAACCTATTATGCAGATTCATATATGAACACATAAATATAATGTTGAAGCTTCTATAAAAATGTGAAACTAGTTGAAACTGTAATTGGATATGGACATGAAAATGTGAGCGCCACCCATAAAAGCACTATTGAAATAACTAGAGATGACTATTTGACGCCTAGGGGGAATTGTATCATAATGGTTAAAGCCGACAAAGCGGTTTCTGATCTCTCTGATGAAGTTAAAAACAAATTGAGAAGCTATTGCAAAGTTAAATTGATAATAGAAGTTGATGATTTAAGGGAGGAAATATGTGGATTCGGCCATCCAAAATTACAGTTAACAGATGAAAGAAGCATAGTTATAAGAAAAAGCAGCTATATATGTCCGAGAACTTTAATGATAAATGCCAATAAAGCAGCTGCAGATTTAGATAGAAAACTAATAGAGAAGTTGAAGAAAAAGGGGAGAAGAGGAAAGATCATTATAATAATTGAAGATCAAAAACTATGATCCATTTAAACGGTGCAACTTCTCTGACAGGCTTAGAAAATTTAATTTCATATGGGCCATCATAAATTTTTCTCATAGCCTCCTCCAAGATTCTTTTACCCGTCGAGACGGGATCTCTTCCCTGAGAGAATAGGTAGAGATGTATGATTCCGCTTCTTCTACAAACTTTACATGCCGTGTTAAGGAAATTTATTGATGATCCTGGAAGATTCATTATAATTCGATCAGCATATCCTTTTAATCTATTTGAAGAAAGCAGTAATTTAGAGTCTGAATGAACTGGATATACGATGCCACGAAGCTTGTTAAGCGAAATATTATCCCGTAGAAGGGTTATTGCATGTTTATTTATATCTATGGCGAGAACTTGAACCTTAGCTCTTTTAGCAATTAAAATGGAGAATGGACCTACACCGCAAAACATGTCAACTATGACTTCGCCATCATCAACTTGACATGCAACTCTAAATCTCTCTGCAGAAAGTTTAGGGTTAAAGTAGACCTTAGATATATCAACCTTAAAGATGCAGCCATACTCTCTATGAAAAGTCAAAGTTTTATATGTGCCAGCAATATGTTCTAGCGGTCTAATCCTATAGATCCCTGAAGTTTTACCCATTCTTGCAAAGACAGATTTAATGTGAGGGTTAAGTTCAACTATTGCTTCTCCAATCAGCTTCTTATAGGAGGTGAGATGGCTTGGAAGGTCGATGACAGCAATGTCACCTATAATGTCAAAGGAGCGTGGAAGAAGTGATTCGGCAATTTTAAGTTTATCTTTCAATGCCTCCTTCAAATTCTTCGGCTTCAAACCTTTAGATGCAAATTTATAGTATCGCAATTCAAATGAAAATATTCTTTCCTTGAGAAGCCTGATCTCGTTAAAGAGCAGAATTCTCTTAATGGGAATTAGAAGGGAATCGTCTAGAGCAATTATTCTCAATTCATCGTTATATAATTTCATTTTTTTGAGAAGTTTAATGGCATATTCTCCGAAAACTTTGTTTACCTTAATTGAGGGTGAGAGAATCATCCCAATATAGGTTGGAGAGAAATATATGAAAAGTTTTGGTTGGGAATATGTCAGATAATATGCCCTTCATCATTTGATCAGTAGAGGTGCATTTCATCATGTCCACAGTTAAATTGGTTAAGTCCCAAAATTAATATAATTTTGATCTAAATTATTTTTAAGGCGAAACAATATGAACATAGATGAGACTATCGCTTTAGTAAAGAAGACGCCGACAGAAGAAGTACTCACCGAGAAGAGACTTAGAAGATATCTGGAAGAAAATGTGAAGATGAAACATTACATCGGTTTCGAAATTTCAGGATACGTACATATAGGTACAGGGCTTATATGTATGCAAAAAATAGCTGATTTGCAGAGAGCAAATATAGATACTATCGTCTTCCTTGCAGACTATCATTCTTGGATCAACAGAAAATTAGGAGGAGATTTAGATACTATACGAAGAGTGGCGGGAGGATATTTTAAAGAAGCCTTAAAGCAGTCTTTGAAGATAGTTGGAGGCAACCCTGACAAAACCAAATTTATAATGGGTACAGAGCTTTATGAGAAGGTTGGAATAAAATACTTTGAACATGTTCTTAGAATTTCAATGGAAACCAAACTTTCCCGTATAAGGCGTTCAATCTCGATAATGGGGCGAAGGATGGGTGAAGCCTTAGATTTTGCCCAGCTACTTTACGTGCCGATGCAAGTGGCAGACATATTCACATTGGAAGTTAATCTTCCTCATGGAGGAATGGATCAGAGAAAAGCTCACGTAATAGCGATAGATGTTGGAAATAAAATTTTCGGATATAAACCTGTAGCATTGCATCACCATGTGTTGATGGGGCTGGACATAACTTCAGAGGGATATGGTAGGATTATCAGAGCGAAAAAAAGAGGGGAGCGAGAGGCTTTAATGGAGGAGATTATCGAAAGAAAAATGTCCAAATCCAGACCTAAAAGCGCTATCTTCATACATGATGGAGAAGAAGAGATTAAAAGAAAAATATTGAAAGCCTTCTGTCCTATGGGGGACGTGGAGATGAATCCAATAATGGAGTTGATGAAATATTTGATAATAAGATATATAGATGAAGGTGGAATCGAGATAGTGAATAGAAAGACGGGTGAGAGAAAGGTTTTTGAAAGCTATTCAGATCTTGAAATAGCCTATAAGAAAGGTAGAATTCATCCCTTAGACTTAAAGGAATATGTTGCTGAAAAGTTGATCGAAATATTGAAGCCTGCAAGAAAGTATTTCACCGAAGGGAATGGAAGAAAGTTCATTGAAGAGATGAAAGAGATAATGATAACTAGGTGATGGCGGGCCCGGTGGGATTCGAACCCACGGCCCCCGGCTTAGAAGGCTTGAAATTTATATACTAACGTTTCAGTAATTGATGATAAACTGAAACATTTCGTCACAGCGTATTATCCTAAATGATTATCAAAAATGCAGGATGAAGCATTAGTAGAGACTGAGTTAATTTAATTAAAATAATTGTCGAGTGTTTATAACTTAATTATCATGATTGCTTGGATGATCTAAAGAGCATTATATACAATCTATATGAGCCTAATAAGAATACTAGAGAATAAGTAATAGATATGTTTCAAGGAGGAGCACTATGATAAGAATACAGAACTCTACCTAGCATTTGTAATAAGAGACCTATAAAAGATATAACTAAACAAAGTTAATTGTAATGATAAATTGATAAAATTTTGTTCTTTAATTTGTTAGAGTTTTGAGGAGGAAGCCTATTACTGTTAAGATTTATGATGTGGATGAAATTGATGGGAAGCTGTTGAAGAGAGTGGTAAGAGTTCTAGGAGATAAAGAGGAATTAATTGAAGTGAAGGAGTTGAGCAGAGGGGTTAATGAGAAGTAGCATATTGTAGTTTAAGGTTTAAGTTGATTAAGTCTTAGAAGTAGTTTTGGCATCAAGCTGAAGGTTTAGTGTTAAGAGTTTATGGAGATTGTTAGGGTTAGGTTTGAGACTTAGATGGTTATCAGTATTGTAGGGGCTTCATTTGCTTCTTCTATGTTGTGGTCTGTTGTTATTATGGTTGCTTTTAGTTGGTTTGCTAGTGCTATGAGATAGGAGTCTGCTAGTGATAGGGTTTTGATGTGTTTTAGTTTAGTTTTTGCTGCTTTTAGGGTTAAATCTTCACTTGGACTTATAATAGTTATTGGACTGCTTCTAATTAGGTTATGTTTAACTTTTGCTGAGTCCCATCCGAGGATTTTGGCGTAGTTGTATAGGAATTCAGCTATGTTTATTTCGCACATGTATGCTTCTGCTTTGCCCATGTAGATTTCATCAATATACTTTTTAGCTTCTCTATGTCCAGCGAAGTATAGGGCTAGAATTCCAGCGTCAAGAACGTATTTCCTTTTCAATCTCCATCCTCCTAGATGCATGAATTAGCTTTACAACTTCTAGAGCTCTTTCTCCATCAACTCCAAATGCATCCTTGAGGCTTTTAGGTATGATTAAGCGTATTTCATCTCCCTCAACAATAAGCTCTAAATGTGAACCTTCACTTATACCAAATCTTCTTCTAATCTCAGCTGGGATGACAATTAAACCCTTCCTATGAACTTTAACCCGATATCTATTCATCATAGATGCACAATAGATAAGTTAAACCAAACCAATATAAGTTTAACGTTAAACAGAATAACGTGTAAGACATTATGCAATTTAACTACACCCAAGATGAGAAACACGTAAACTTGATTTTATCTTCGCATTCAAAATGTCTCTTGTAATTGCAAAAATCTATAAAGCCTACTTAAATGGCAGAAAACTGAAATTTAAGGAAGAATATTTAGTCAACTTCATAACATCCAGAATTAAGAAGATACTGGAAGCACCAATAACTCAAAAATAGAAGGGTTAAACTTCAATTAATTTCCACTTAGCATCCTTAAGCTCCTCAGGAAGATCACTAACCCTCCAACCCCAACTAGTAGTTTCTGCAAAATAATACTTCAATCCATTAAATGTGAAATACCAAGCTGAACCATGGATATTATGTTCAGGTGGACTTGAAAGATGAATCGCCACTACAACATGAGTTCCATCAGCTGTAAAGGCCAGTAAAACCTTAAATCCAGCAACCTTCAATAGCGATGCATATAGAAATGCATGAGTATCACAATCCCCACCCATCTCAACCAAAGTCTCTATAGGATACTTAAACTCAATAGTCGGATAATACCAGACACATAAAGTATAGAATTTATCTTGAACAAAGTCAAGTAAAGCATCCACCAACTCCTCCCCACCACTAGTCTGACCCTTAATCCTTGAAACAATATCCATTATCACAGGCTCATTAGGAGTAATATACTGTCTAGCTACCTTCAAATTATAAATTGTAACATCTGGATGAAACTTCTTAACATAATAATTGTAAAGCTTATAGGGGATTGAAAGAGTCATAACATGCCTCTCCACACCAAAACCAGTATAATAAACAACCGTCATAGCCACACAGTCACTTGAAACACTCTTAAAAATCAAGTCGAAATCAGACTTCAACTCATCATACTCCAACTTAACCAACTGATATTCACTGTATAGGTAGGTATAATTATCCTGAAGCTCAAGATACCTA
>Ga0190361_1000168_pt1 | contig 27400 bp, 30 predicted proteins | sample 48721845_MG_FD_161273 | JGI IMG/M metagenome (GOLD analysis project Ga0190361, IMG submission 161273) | Hydrothermal vent microbial mat bacterial communities from Southern Trench, Guaymas Basin, Mexico - 4872-18-4-5_MG | ecosystem: Environmental > Aquatic > Marine > Hydrothermal vents >... | reverse complement strand
GATGTTGTAGTGGATGTGGATGTGGTTGAAGTGGAAGTTGATGTTGTGCTGGTTGATGTGGTTGATGTTGATGTGGTTGATGTTGTGCTGGTGGATGTGGTTGATGTTGAGGTTGATGTTGTAGTGGATGTGGATGTGGTTGAAGTGGAAGTTGATGTTGTGCTGGTTGATGTTGTTGAGGTTGATGTGGTTGAAGAGGTGGTTGTTGTTATTCCTGACACCAGAGCGCTTGCAATTACTAAGTAATCACCGCTTTCTGATACAGTTAAACTTATTTTGTCTTGATAGCTTGTACTGAAGGTTTCACTATATGCATCATCCTCCTCATAATAGTTCGTTATCCCAGAGAATGTTTCTGTGCTTTCTATATCAAGAGTACCGCCGCCCACTTCATGGGTATCGCTCAATGAACCGCCAACTTTAGTTCCAGAAATTATCGAATATTGAGATGCGTTATAATTCTTAACAAAATTAAGTAGATTATTTCCTATATCTGTGTTGATATTTGGTGTGTATGGTATATTCTCAAAACCCAAGATGGCGGTTCCATTATTCCATGATGAATCATTATAGTTGATGGATGTCCAATTATCTCCATCTATTTCTGGTGGCTGACCTGATGGGTATAGAGTATTGTATAACCATTCACTATTTCTTGGCAACAGAGCAAGAGTCATATTAGATCCAGTCAATATTTCATATGCCCTATTTATGGCACAACAGATGCATGTACCTCCTTTTGGATCATCCGGATAATTCTCAACATCTTCTATAAGTTCTGTCTTATTGGATGTTAGATTTATGTATACATCAGCATTATTGGAAAATCCTACCAACCCCATTCTATTGCCAGTAACATTCATAATTATATCAATAAACTCCTTATCTAGGCATTTTGCAAGAGAGATCCTTCTTGTGCTTCTATTATATAGTTTGGGATCATTACAACTCCGGTTTATACCCCACGTGGTATCATTAGATGGATCTCCCTCGCTGGTAATATTGTATTTCATACTCCCAGAAAGGTCAGTAATCAGAACCACATCCGCATTTCCTCCCTCACCAATTAGTGCAACGGTTTCTGTACCCCATCTAATTGGAACGGTTTTTGAACTTAATTTAGTATAATTTAATCCCTTATTTGTGAAGTTTATATCATCTAGTGTTTTTTCAATTTCTCCCAATTCATTACTTCTATAAACCTCTTTATCACCAATGTTTATGTATACTTCTACTCCGGTATTATTAATGCTTATATTATTCTTGTAATGAAGATATGCCTCCATTGAATTCAACATTCCAGGGACATAGAACGATGAATAAAGATTTATTATTCCCTTAATTCCAGGAAATTGGTAAATACTTTGATCCGAGATTGTGTCATAAACCGCCGTAGTATAATCAACCCTGATATAGCCACCACCAATAAAGCTGTTATTAAATTCAGGAAATTTTATTTCTATTGTATTCTCACCCGGAATAAAATCACTAGCGCAGGGAAGTGTCCAGTTGTCTGCACTGATATTCCCAGATGATGGTGTATAGGAACCACAGGGGTTTCCATTTACATAAAGATCAAAGTCATTCCCAGCATTAAGTTCCATAAATGCCCCAATTACATTTGCATCTCCTGGCAGTGTTATCTTCTTAGTAATATTCCCATCCCCCTCATAACCGCCAAAGTAGACATAGGATGATGTTTTCTTTCCCCTTATGTTACTTAAACCTGCTCTTGCCACATATTCTTTTGGAGGCGCCCCCGCCAAATATCCGGTAAGTATCCTAATAGAATGTGTCTTTACCTTGGCCTCATTTTCTGGAATTCTGGTGTCATTGCATATCTCTCTACCATCTATAAGTAGCTTATAGCCCATCCTGTCTGGAATGATTTCTGAGAGGTATTCTCTGGCAATATTCCCGGCATTTATCCAGTGTGGTGAACTCTCATTGTTATCTGCTAATGCCCATTCCGTACATATCTGATCCAAGACGCCTCTCTTGTTTAAAACCTCAATGGCATCCTCAGAGATATAGTGAATTCTTTTGAATTCTGTTTTTTCTGTACTTTTTATAGAGCTCTGGATTCCGAGAACTATCAGGAAGATTGTCATAACCAGTATTAATGCCAGTATCGCATCTAATGTTAAGACATAGCCTTTTTTCATATCATTAAATCTTAGTACATATACCTATAAAAAGATTGCTATTTTATTCTATTTTGACAAAATTTGACAAAATCTCCTTCAATCTCAGGGCATTTTTAGGTGCATATGCATTTGCATCATTGTCAAAATAGACATACACATCCATGTCCTTTTTATTCCATTTCCTTATCTTTTCTGCCAATTCATCCAATTGCCGATCACTATAATTGGAAGCATATAATCGCTCATGACCATGCAAACGAATATAGACAAAATTTGAGGTGATCTCCTCTGCATACGGATACATTGGTGTGTCTGCAAGACATAGAGCTATATTGTACTTTCTAAAAATTTCATATACTGGATCCTGAAACCAGGTTTCATTTCTGCACTCCATGGTAAATCTATATCCCCTGTAATCCCGAGTCAACAATTCTAAAAAATTTTTTAGTCTATCCTCATCAAATTTCAAACCTGGAGGTAGTTGTATGAGGATTGGACCACATTTTTCCTTCAATGCACTCACCGCTTCAAAGAATCTGGATAAAGATTCTTCAGGATCCAAGAGTCTTTTGACATGAGAGATATAACGACTCATTTTTACCGAGAAAATAAAATTCTTAGGGGTTCTTTTTCTCCAATTCTCAAAGGTCTTCCTCTTTGGAAGTCTATAGAAACTGGAATTTAATTCTGCGGTGTCAAATTTTTCCACATAGAATTCAAGCCATTTTCCCTTACTCAATTCCTCTGGATAAAAGAGTCCGCGCCAGTGATCATAACTCCAACCAGAGGTTCCAATATAGTTGGCCATTATTTTAACCACTATTTAATTTATATGGAGAAAGGTAAAAATGCCAGAGTTGCCAGAGGTAGAGGTCCTAGGAGGATATTTTAACAGAACCAACATACTAAACTTATATTTACTGTATTTTACTGTAAAATACATATATTAATTGAAGCGGGGGTGCCCGAGTGGTCAAAGGGGCTAGGCTTAGGATCTGTGAGGTCTTTGAGCAGAGACTGATCGACAGGGAAGAGACCTAGTGGCGTAGGCCTTCGCGAGTTCGAACCTCGTCCCCCGCATCGGAAATTGCCGAGTCTAATGTCCCGTGCTTTAGAAATTTTGACAGAACCGACCTTCGGTCTGGTGCGTCAGACCATGGGTCTGCAACATCAAAAGAAAGTGAATCTCCAGTATTCAGATGGAACTCCTAAGAAGAATACTAATAATCTGAAGAGGATCATCGTTGCTACGCCACCCGAGAGCATTAGGAATATAAAAGGTAGTATTATCCTTTCGTATCCAAATCTCGCTCCCAGTGCTGCATAAATTAGATAAATACTGTACATTATTGTCAGTATATGCAAGACCCATGTTTCATTGAATGTTCTAAAGATTCCACACAATAAACCAAAACTAAATGCATATGCAAAAAGCGTAAGGGTCTCGGGATAACTCACCCTCCTTTTTACTAAGCGCACATCAAATAGGTACAATATATATGAGATTATCATTGGCAGGGATATTGCAATTAAATAATAAATAAAAGCCAATTTAAGTGAATTCTCAGTAGAGTATGGATTAGTTTGATAATGAGCAAAATGGAAGTAATAACCAAGGAATAATGGAATTGCTATGATAATCAGATAGACTCTGAGAAAACCTAAAGGTTTTGGTTTCAGATTCCTAAAGATGGGATCGATATTACCGGGATAAAGCTTTATTAGATCACTAAATGTTGATATAAAATATTTTATATCCCTTAGGATAGCATTCTTTAATTCTATGATATTCATTCTCAGTTTTCTATGAAATTTTGGATATAGATATAATTGATATAATTTGTAATATGAATTTTAGAATAAAAATGTTGTTGTTTTAGTGTGTTGAATAAATCATAAACTGAGAAGAATGCGAAGATATTAGACTGAAGAGTCTAATTCTATTTCCGCTTCTTTTTAACCATCCCCTTTCTTTTCTTCTTAACCATCTTCACTCCCTTCTTCCTGATCTTTTTCTTTGAGATATCCCTCTCTATCACATCTCCTCCTGGTTCTATCTCCGTGAATATCTGGGCATTGAATTTATATATAGTCATATCGTCCTTAAGCCAAGAATATGGATCAAAGCCACCCCTCATACAGGTTCTGGATAGAAATTCCCTAGAATTCCATCCACGCTCTACAGAAAATTGTGGCAATAGTAATCCCTTGCGGGGTCCTTTTTGTATTATGAGACCATCCCGTCCAATCGTAATATTCTTGGGATAATCCTCGGGATCATCTACTTTAATGGGATCGGGTTCCGTCAATATAGAGACCTCCACAATTAGGCTTTTCAATTCGCTTTTTCTTACGGGTGGGAATCTATGGTCCCTCAAAGCTGCAGACAATGCTACTTCAGGTACAGCTCTTCTTAAGGGTATAGCAGATTCTGCATAACCCATACATCCTCTAATGTCATTATAGGGATGTATCCTAAGTACTACAAAAACCCCCTGCTCCATATCCATCAAATGCCGCATCCCCTTGGGGATCTCTGGAATTTCAGCACCAAAATGCGATTCAATTATCCCTCTCGCATATTTAACCAGGAATCTGCCTTGATTTAGGGTTAATTTTTTCATTTTGTTTTAATTCTTCAAGAACCTTCTTTAAAATTTCATCTATATCGGGTAATTTTGCCTTGTTCTCCTCAATTCTAGGTTCAATTATCAAAATACCATTTTTCTTTAATCTTTCTATACTCTCGGCAATAAATGGATTTCTATACATAGAAAAATGCATCGCCGGCGTTAAAATTATTTTCATCCCGGAACCCATTGCGGTGGATGCGAACGTCGTTACTGCTGTATCATCAATACCATGAGCTATCTTTGAGATAGTATTTGATGTAGCTGGACAGATGAGAAGGAGATTGGCTTCTCCATCCACTCCACAGAGCCTGACATGTTCCACCTTTCCTGTAATCTCAGTAATTGTTCTATTTCCAGATGCCCATTCCAAGACATTTGGATGAATTATCTTTCTAGCAGCCTCCGACATTACACATTCTACTTCTATACCTTTTCTTCTTAATCTCCTTATCAGTCTTGGAATCTCAATCGCTGCTACACTCCCACAAACCCCTATGACTACCTTAGTTTTCATTCTTTTTGTTTATCTTACTAAAATTACTTAATGTATAATAATGTATAAAGTATATGCATGAAAAATGAAAAATCTGATAAATGAGATATTAGAACTAAAAAAGGAGAGAAATGCAATAATCCTAGCTCATAATTATCAAAGGCCAGAGATTCAGGATATCGCAGATTTTGTAGGTGATTCTCTTGGCCTAAGTAGGGAGGCAATAGATACTAAAGCGGAGGTAATTGTTTTCTGCGGTGTGGATTTTATGGCAGAGACCGCCTCTATACTAAATCCAGATAAAACTGTTCTGATTCCAGATAAGAGTGCAATATGTCCCATGGCAATGATGCTAAAGGTAGGGGATATCAAAGTAGCGAAGGAAAAATATCCCAATGCTGAAACGGTCCTGTATATAAATAGCACGGCAGAAACCAAGACAGAGGCAGACTGTATATGTACATCTGCAAATGCACCTGAAACGATTAATGCCATGAATTCTGATACAATATTATTTGGACCAGATAAGAATCTGGCATATTTTGTAGAAAAGAGGACTAAAAAGAGGATAATTCCAGTTCCGGAGGATGGTGTTTGTCCCACTCATCATCAACTTTCCAAGGATGATTTTCTTAATTCTCTGAAGAAATATCCCAATGCCGAGTTGGTTGTCCATCCCGAGGTAATACCCGAGGTTCAGGAAATGGCAACACATATCGCATCTACAGAGGGAATGCTTGAATACTGTAAAAAATCTAATTCAAAAGAGTTTATTATCGGAACGGAGAATGGGATAATCCACAGACTGAAGAGGGAAATTCCAGGAAAGAAATTCTATGCTGCATCTGAAATAGCAACCTGCCCGGCCATGAAAATGATTACATTGGAAAAGGTGAGAGATTCCCTTAAAGAACTGAAATATGAGGTAAGGGTTCCAGAAGAAATTTCAATGAAGGCAAAAGAAGCAATAGATTGCATGTTAAGCCATCACTCCAAAAATGACCCGCTATGAGAAAGGTGCAAATTTTGAAAGGGAATTGGTTGCAAAATTTTGGGAACACGGTTGGGCATCTATGCGTGCAGCCGGTTCTGGAACTACCTCCTTTCCGGTACCAGATGTGATTGGAATTAAAGATAATAAAATAATCATTGTTGAATGTAAAACCACAAAGAAGGACAGGCTGAGTCTGAAAAAAGATATCCTGGCGTTGAAAAAATTTTCTGGCATCTGCAATGGAAATGCGTACATTGCCATAAAATTCTACAAAAAGGGGCCCAGATTTTTTGATCTGAATAAATTGTTATCAAAAGGGGATTATACAATAACAATACACGATCAATTTCTAGATCTTGAGTCAATTTTGGGGAAACAAAAAACTCTCTGAATTGAGCTATTGCAGAAATCGAAATCATTGAAAGTATCAGAACCGCTACTGCATCTGGGCAGATAAGAGCATTATTTAACCCTCAACCCATTTCTTCTTTTTGAACCATTCAACGGTCTTCCTTAAACCTTCATCAAGATTTATTTGTGGCTTCCAGCCCAGTTCCTTTTGTGCCAGTTTTATATCCAAGCAGATTCTTCTAACCTCCCCCAAAACGGGATCACCATGAACGGCGGAGGCATTGGAATTTGTAATTTTCTTTAATCTTTCATAGATATCATTCACAGAGGTTTCTATTCCGGTACCTATGTTAAATTCTTTACTCCGTGTTTCTTTTTTCATGGCAATGAGATTGGCATTTACCACATCCTCGACATAAACAAAATCCCTGGTCTGGTTACCATCACCAAAGATTACTGGGCTTTTATTTCTGAGTAATTTATCTGTAAAGATAGCAACAACACCGGCCTCCCCAAACGGATCCTGTCTCGGACCATATACATTTGAATATCTCAGAGTGGCGTAATCCAGATTAAAATTCTTCCAGTATATGAAGAGATAATTCTCAACAGAATATTTTGAAGCACCATATGGGCATAATGGTCTGATTGGATGTTCCTCATCTACTGGGAGATACTGTGGTTCTCCATAAACAGCACCCCCGGAAGATGCATAAACTATCTTTTTCACATCAAATTCCCTACAGCATTCCAAAAGGTTGATAGAGCCAAGGATATTCACCTCGGCATCAAATCTTGGATCAGAAACGGATCTTCTGACATTCACTTGCGCCACCTGATGCAGAACAAACTCTATTTTTTCTTTTTCAAATATACCCTTCAAATCTGGATCGCAGATGTCTGTTTTATAAAATTTGGCATCTTTATTCAAATTTTCCTTGGAACCGGTAGAGATATCGTCCACTATGACAACTTCATAATCTTTCTCAATTAACAAATCCACGATGTGAGATCCAATAAATCCCAAGCCACCAGTTACCAGAACCTTAGTCATTTAAATCACTGATGCTTAAATTCCTCAGATATTCCCAAAGTTTTTCACCGATCTCCCTATTTTCTAAACCATATTCTATACATGTCTTCAAATAATCAAGTTTGTTCCCTATGTCATACCTCTTTCCAGAGAATTTGCAGGCATATACCTTCTTCTTTTTCCTTAAAGTATTCAGGGCATCGGTAAGTTGGATCTCGTTACCTTTACCTGGCTTAGTCTTCTCAAGAATATCGAATATCGCTGGGGTTAAAATGTATCTACCAATTATTCCCAGATTAGAGGGTGCTTCCTCCACTTTAGGTTTCTCCACCAGGTTCTTTACTAAATAAACATTATTATCATTATCATCAATAACTTCGGGATCGATAATTCCATAGCTACTTATCTTTTCCTCTTGAACTTCTTCAACCGCTATCATAGATCCTTCATATTTCTGATAAAAATTCATTAATTGCTTGGTACATGGAATTTCAGATTCAACGATGGTGTCTCCAAGAAGGACCGCAAACGGCTCATCTCCCACATGATTTCTGGCGCAGTAGATCGCATGACCGAGACCCTTTCTCTCTTTTTGTCTCAGGTAGTGGATATCTGCCAGTTCAGAAATATCTACAACCTCCTTTAACAGATCTGTTTTCCCCTGTTCTTTAAGTGCCTCCTCCAGTTCAAAGGATCTGTCAAAGTGGTCCTCTATGGCTCTCTTTCCCCTTCCGGTTATAATGAGAATATCATCTATTCCAGAGTTTATGGCCTCTTCAACCACAAATTGGATGGTGGGCTTATCAACTATTGGCAGCATTTCCTTTGGCTGCGCCTTTGTTGCCGGTAAAAATCTCGTTCCTAAACCCGCTGCTGGAATTACTGCCTTCACGTTCCCCCACCGATTATTAAATAAAACTTAATTCCTTTTCATCAAATATCTGATTTAGAACTTAAAAATATGTGGGAATTCACTATGTTAAGCGTCAGTGATACGCTAAACTTAAATCAAGGCGTCATTAGTGCTCATAAGGACACAGCCGAGTAAAGCTCGGGTATGTGTCAGACCGAAGGTCTGCCACAACGCATCAGTGTATTAATAAATCTCACGTCAAAGTGTCATTGCCTTATTTATGGAAAAGATCCTGAAGATTTATCGGTATTTTCGATATTGGCGAGACTTATTTTCTTCGTACTCATCATATCTTGTACCAAATTTGCAGTTTTTTCCATTTCCATCAGAATTAGTCCCAGATCGCTATCATTGGAAACCATGCTTACCAGCATTGCATTTTCACCAGCAGAGGTAGATATAAGTTTTATCTCCTCGCCCTCCGTGATAACCCTTTCTACCGGACTCTTTTTCAATTCTAACGTCGCCGTTTCTGCTGCCCCAAACATAGTAGCCGACATCGCAGCGAAGATTTCTGTATTAATATCCTCTGGAAGATCAGAGACAAAGAGCAAGCCATCTCTGGTAATTATAGCGGCACCCAACACGTCACTGGCATTTTTCATATCCCTTATCAAATCTAAAAATTTCTCCTTTGTTGGTTTATCCATTGTCCCACCTTATTAGATATTATTTTTCTATAAAAACTAAATGTATAAAAATAATAAAAATACTAAATAAATTCTCTGGGATCTGAAATTTCCCCAGTTATTGCGGATGCTGCTACCGTTGCTGGTGATGCCAGATAGATAAATGCATTGCTGTTTCCCATTCTGCCCTTAAAGTTTCTATTTGCCGTGGAGATCACATTTTCTTCATCGGCTGGGATTCCATTATGGGTTCCTACACATGGACCACATCCCGGAGTTACGATAGCTGCACCCGACCTCACTAAGGTCTGTATTATCCCGGTGTCCATGGCCTTCAAATAAACCTCTCTTGACGCCGGAGCAACTATGAATCTTACCCCCTTATCTATCTTTCTATTCTTCAAAATCTCTGCGGCAATTCTTAGGTCCTCAAATCTGCCATTGGTGCACGTTCCTAAATAGGCTTCATCAATCCCAGTTCCAAGAACTTTCGAGATATCACAGACATTATCTACCCTATGGGGCTTAGCGATCTGGGGCTCTAAATCAGAGATATCATATTCTAAGATTTTGGAAAATTCTGCATCCTCATCATTTTCCACAATCCGAGATTTTCTTTTTGAGTTTTTTTTCATCCATTCCAGGGTTTTTTCATCGGGCTCTATTAAACCGGTCTTGGCACCCATCTCAACCGCCATATTGCACATGGTCATCCTCGCTTCTACACTCAGGTTCTTAACAACATCTCCAGAGAATTCTGTGGACATATATGTTGCTCCGTCGGCAGTTACCCTTCCAATTATGTGGAGAATTATATCTTTAGAATACACACCCCTAGGTAATTTTCCATCTATTATAAATTTAATTGTCTCGGGAACCTTGAACCACAATTTCCCGGAAGCGAAAACTGCAGCTATGTCGGTACTCCCAACCCCAGTGGCAAATGCTCCTAAAGCGCCATAAGTGCATGTATGTGAATCCGCTCCAACAACGAGATCTCCCGGAGCAACATGTCTCTCCATCATTAATTGATGGCATACACCGCAACCAATGTCATAAAAGAATCTTATTCCCTTTTCCCTCGCAAATTCCCTCATCATCCTGTGTAAGTTAGAAATGGATTCATTTGGGCTTGGTGCCGAATGATCAATAACAAAGGCAATTTTTCCCCCATCAAAGACATCTCCAGCATTCATCTCATTGAATGCATTTATCGCCAGCGGAGTTGTCCCATCCTGTCCCATGGCAAAATCTACATCGGCTATTACTATATCCCCCGCATAGACATCCTTCCCAGAGTGCTCGCTCAAAATCTTTTCAGAGATTGTCTTTCCCATTTTCTCCCGATTCAATGATATAATATTAGATAAATTATACTATATCTACTATATCTGACGAAAGGAAAAATTATTAAAATGTTAACTACGAACCACCTTCAATAAATCCGCATTGGTAACAATTCCTTTAATCTTCCCCTTCTCCACTAACAAGACGGCCTTATTATTTTCCAGGAGCACAGATATCGTACTTAGTGTAGTTTTAGGATTAACTGATGGAAATGGATCCTCCATGAATTCCCCAACCTTTTTCTTTGAGATACTGTGAATATCTACCCCCTTAGAAATCTGGTCTAGGATTACCCCCTCAGAAATAGATCCAACAGGTTTCTTTTTATCAAAGACCGGCATCTGTGAGACGTTATATCTTCTCATTTTATTGGTGGCTTTTCCCAGAGGATCTTCTACTTGCACACCCACCACATTCTTTGTCATTATCTCTCCAGCAGTGACCCCTTTACCCCTGATATCCTCCAGTGCCTTGAAGATCTTTACTACCTTAGAATATCGAGGGTCTACACTACCGGCCTCTACTCTAGCAATTAATGACTGACTAACTCCGGCTTTTTTTGCTAATTCTGTCTGCGTAATGCCAAATTTCTTTCTCAACCTGCATATATCATCTAGGTTGGGAAGTTGCATCTCATAATACTATAGAATTCATGCTATAAAAATTATGTTAATATGCATAATTTGAAGATTAAAGTATTTATATATGAATATGTCATATAATTAACCTAATTAGAATAAAATGAAAACCATAGAGGAGATCAACAGGAGGATCAAGAATGGAGAGGTGGTAATTGTAAGGGCAGATGAAATGCCGGAGTTATTTGAAGAAAACCCTCGGAGGGCAGCTGAGGAGGTTGATATAGTAACAACGGGAACGTTTGGGGCAATGTGCTCCTCCGGAGCTTTTCTTAATTTTGGTCACTCCGATCCACCCATAAAAATGACTAAGCTATGGTTAAATGAGGTAGAGGCATACACTGGCTTAGCTGCGGTAGATGCTTATATAGGGGCCACGCAGATCAGTGAAGATAAGGGCTTTGAATATGGGGGAGGTCATGTAATAGAAGACCTGGTAGCTGGAAGGGAGATATGCCTCAGGGCTGAGTCTTATGGAACGGATTGTTACCCCAGAACGAGGGTTGAAACTACTCTAACAATAGATGACCTAAATCAGGCCATTCTATTTAATCCAAGGAATAGCACTCAGAGGTATAACGCTGCTATAAATTCTACCGATACCGTGCTTCATACCTACATGGGAACATTACTTTCAAATAGAAGAAATATAAACTTTGCTGGAACGGGAGAGATAAGCCCACTGGTTAATGATCCAGAGTACAGAACAATTGGCTTTGGGACCAGAATATTTTTGGGTGGTGCAAAGGGCTTTGTCATAGGAGAGGGAACACAGCACGATCCAAAGAATGGATTTGGTAGTATATGCGTCAAAGGGAATCTAAAGGAGATGTCGGATAGATTTTTAAGTGGGGCAACTATCCCCGGCTACGGAACATCGCTCTTCGTGGGGATTGGAATTCCCATCCCCATTCTAAATGAGGATATTGCCAGGAATACCGCAGTTAGGAATAATGAAATAAAGGTAAGTATCCTTGACTATGGGGTTCCAAGAAGGGAAAAACCAATAGTTAAGGAGGTTAGCTATGAAGAACTCTTCTCCGGTAGGGTTGAGATAGATGGAAAAAAGGTAAAAACCAGTCCATTATCCAGTGTAAAAATTTCGATAGAGATTATGGAAAGATTGAAGGAATTAATACTGGATAAAGAATTTTTCCTTACAAAACCCATACAATCCCTGCCGAGAGATACAGAACTGAAGACCATGAAACTGAGAAAAGAGGTTCCATTTGTAGAGGATGTTATGACCAAGAATGTTATTGTAGCTCATCCAAAGGATTCCATTATAACGGTTTCGGAGTTACTGGTAGAGCATGGGATAGATCAGATCCCCATTGTGGATAAAAAAGATAAACTGGTAGGCATAGTCACCTCGTGGGACATTACCAAAGCACTTGCAAGGCATGAGAAAAAATTAGAAAATATTATGACCAAGAAGGTTATCACATCAAAGAAGGATGAATATCTGGATGTTGTGGCAAGAAGGTTGGACAAATATCAGGTTAATTCCACACCAATAGTGGATGAAGAAAATAATGTAGTGGGGATAATAACACTGGCAGATATTAACAAGGCGTTGAGGAGGAGATAATTCAAAAATTATCAAAGATTAGAATGAACAAATATATGTTAAAATTTCCTTCGGATGTTGTTGATTCACCCATACTGGCAGAGACCGTTCTCAAAACGGGTGTATTGATTAACATACTGAGGGCTAAGGTGGATTATGATGAAGGAACCATAGTGATCAGCATTCTGGGTGATGAGGAACAACAAAGAAAAATAGTGGATACCCTCATCGAGAAGGGAATAGAGGTAAGTAGATTAGAGAAAAATATTACAAATGATATAAGCAGGTGTGTGGATTGTGGGGCATGTATATCATTGTGTCCTACTGGTGCCATCTCTTTTAATAAGGACTGGAGCATAAATGTGGATGGGGAGAAATGTATTCGCTGCGGGGTTTGTGTAGAGGCGTGTCCTCTCCGTTCTTTATCAATCCAGGAGGAATAAAAGAGGAATAAAAATTAGCAATGAAGAAATTCAAGATAAGATACAAAGAAACTGGTCTTTTTGTTTTAACTGACAAAGACTTAAAGGAGAGAATAGAGAAGGAATTAATTTTTCATTACAATCTACTGGAGAATTACATACGGAGGAATCCATTATTTTTAGCCTCTTATGAGCCGCTAACCATTGAAAAGGATGCGCCATTAATTGTGAAGCTCATGGCGGATTCAGCTAAGAGGGCAGGGGTTGGACCAATGGCATCCGTAGCTGGAACATTCTCTGAATTAATAGGGAATTTTATTTTGAAGAATTCTAAGGATGTGATAGTTGAAAATGGCGGCGATATCTTTTTGAAGGTTACAAAGCAGAGAGTTGTAGGGATTTTTTCAGGAACTTCACAATTCTCAGAAAGGATTGGATTTAGGATAAATCCAGAAGAAACCCCTTTGGGGATTTGCACCAGTTCAGGTTCAGTGGGACATTCCATAAGTCTCGGGGAATCTGACTCGGTCACGGTCATTTCAAAATCCTGCTCATTGGCAGATGCCTCCGCAACTGCGATTGGAAATTGTGTCAAGGGTGAGAATGGAATAGAGAAGGGGATTGAAAAAGCAAAAAGTATAGAAGGGATCGACGGTGTACTGATCATAAAGGGGGAAAAGATGGGTATGTATGGCAGACTTCCGGAGGTGATAAGGACATTTTAATACTGAATATCAAAGTAATTACCTTAATTACTAATGAACGGCTTTCTTATCCTCCTGCGCGTTGCCGTTTGTTATCGGTGGTGAGATAGATATTGAAAAGATAGCAAAGGGTATAGAGGAAATCTGCGAAAAGGAAACCAAAAAAAGGAGGAAATTTCCCTACGATTCCCTGATCATTGCCACTGGGGGAATTCCCCGCGTACCACTTTTACTGCGGGCTGTTTTGAATGGTTAGTGACTTTTCTTTATCAAAAAGCTGGGGGGGAGATTTGAACTCCCGTTGGTCGGTCTCCGCCGCAGGCGGGGGATACGAAACACCCTGTTCGCCAGCCTTTTCTAAAGGCCGTCTGCAGCCGACTGCCTAACCGGGCTTGGCCACCCCAGCATGAAGTAATAATTCTTTTGATATGAGCTTTATTGGTGCATTGAATTTATGAATAATTTTTTTCTTTTGGGAATGCAAACACTTTTCTTTTCCTAAAAGAAAAGGGGTTGCGCCGATGCCTAACCGGGCTTGGCCACCCCAGCACCTTTGATATAAATTATGTGTATATTATTTTTGTTTTTATGTTTAAATTCGAGAAGGGGATATTTTTACTTGGAATCAAATATATATCTATCTCTTTAGTATTTGCAACATATTGGTGATGATTAAAATGGTTAAAGAAAAAAAGGAAATGGAAAAGGAATCAAAAGAGAAATCTTTTGAAGAGGTAGAGGAGGTATCTGAAAGTGAGGTGATGGAAGAGGGCAGGTTCGCCTTTCCCATGGCACCCATCATTAGGGTTATGAAGGATGAACTAGATAAGGACAAGATGATCAGAAGCAGGGTAAAGGAGGAGATGAACCTATGGCTGGAGAAGATCTGTAGAAGGGTTACAAAGCAGATGAATAAATCGGAATACACCATGGTGGAGATAGATGATTTCAAAACCGCTATTGAACCCTATGAAATGATAGAGGATGTAGAGCAGGAGCGTCATAGAATTGTAGCTACACTAGAAAAGATAAAGCAGGATTGTGATTCATTGATAAGAGATGTGAATAGGAAATTTATCACATACACATTTCCTGAATCTAAACCCGAATCTAAAACAGAGGGAGAAATCTGAGACCAAGCAGGGATGGAATACAACTACAGTAAATTGTTGGACAGGGCATGGGCAAACCTTCCAGAGAAATTGAAGAGTCATTCCAGGTTTGAGATCCCGAAATCCAAGATATTTGTGGAGGGCAATCAGACCATCATCAAAAATTTTAACGATATTGCAAATACCTTGAGAAGGGATCCCAAGCATCTGCTAACCTTTCTTCTAAAGGAGCTTGCAGCACCGGGGACATTTGATGGAAACAGGGTTGTAATTCAGAGGGTCCTTAGAAAGCATATCATAGACAAGAAGATTGAAGACTATGTCAATGAGTACGTCCTTTGCCATGAATGTAAGAGACCGGATACGAAGTTTACTGAGTTGGAGGGACAGAGGATAATTAAATGCACTGCATGTGGTGGATGGCGACCACTGAGAAAAATAAAGTGAACGGGATGGAGATCTATCTTAAGATTCATAAGATAGAGAATGAGGTGATTGTGGCGGCATGCGACAAAGAAATCTTGGAAAAGGAATTTTCACAGGGCGAACTTCAACTAAATGTGAATAAAGGATTCTATCATGGTGAACTCAAGGATATCGCAGAACTTTCTAATGCCCTGAATGATGCCACTATTGCCAATCTCACCGGGAATAATGTGGTAAATTTTGCAATAGATCGGGGTTTTATTAATGAAGAGAATGTCCTAGAAATTGCTGGTATAAAGCATGCCCAGATCGTTGTATGTCCTAAATCTACTTTTTAACTCTTTTTTAACTTAATTGCTACTATACTAATATTCTATAGAGAACTATAGAGAAGTGATGAAAGTAGATGAAATACATAGAACTTCCCAGGAGGGTAATTGTAGGTGACGGTGCCATTCACAGGCTTAGAGACGTGATAGAGGAGCTTGGACTGAAAGGGAATTCTCTAGTAATTTCGGACCCCACTACAAAGGAAATTGCGGGCGATAATGTAAGAAGAGACATAGATGCATCGATATACACCACCCAAGGAACTCCAGATTCTGAGGTGGAAAGGATTCTTTTAGAGATTAAGAGAGATGAAATTCGGTATCTTATTGGTGTTGGGGGGGGCAGGATAATAGATATAACTAAATTGGCGGCATTTAAAGCTGGGATTCCATTTCTGAGTGTACCAACCGCCGCTTCTCATGATGGGATTACATCACCACAGGTGTCTATAAAAAGAAGCACCCCCATCTCCATTAAGGCTCATTGTCCTATTGGAGTGATTGCAGATACTGCCATCATAAGAAAGGCCCCAGAAAGGCTTCTAGCTGCAGGTTGTGCGGATGTTATCTCCAATTATACCGCAGTTTTGGACTGGAAACTGGCAAATAAAGAAAGGGGTGAATACTATGGTGATTATGCCGCTACTTTAGCCATGATGAGTGCTCAGATAGTAATGCATAATGCGGAAAAGATTATGGATGATATAAGCATTCTTGTAGAGGCCCTGATAAGTAGCGGTGTAGCCATTGGTATCGCCGGCTCAAGTAGACCCTGTTCTGGAGCGGAGCATAACTTTAGCCACGTTCTTGATAGGATATGTCCCAATCCTGCTCTACATGGAGAGCAATGTGGTGTTGGCTCTATAATGATGGCATATCTCCATGAAGCAGAATGGGAAAGGGTCAGGGATTCATTGAAGAAAGTTAAAGCTCCGATTAATGCTAAAGAACTGGGGATTGAGGATAACTATATCGTAGAAGCACTGACCAAGGCTCATAAAATTAGAGACAGGTATACTATTCTAAGGGATGGTCTGAGTCGGGAAAAAGCCATCGAACTGGCGAAGATTACTGGGGTGATTGAATAGTGCTTTATATAAATTTAAAATAGGATCTTCAGTTGCAGAAAAGACAAAATAAAATTCCCTCCACAAAAGATGAAGGTTCTCATCACTCTGGGTCCAACCCAAGAACCAATTGATTCCGTGAGGTATATAACAAATGCCAGTTCTGGAAAGATGGGTGTAGCCTTAGCTGAAGAAGCAATAAGAAGAGGGTATGAGGTTACCCTAATCTCTGGACCGGTTAATATCAGATTACCAAAAAATTCCAAAATTTTTAGGGTAAGAACAGCAAAAGATATGATATCCACTACATTAAATGAATTGCAAAATAACTATGATCTTCTTATCTCCACTGCGGCGATTGCAGATTACACTCCCGTAAAAATTAAAGACAAGAAAATAAAATCTGGAAAAGAAATTCTGGGGATAGAATTAGTCCCCACAAAAAAGCTCACCAAAGAGGTTAGGAAAAATTTTCCATACTTATTCATTGTGGCATTCAAAGCGGAGTATGATCTCACAGAAAAGGAATTAATCGAAAGGGCACGATCAAAACTAAGGGAGGAACACCTTAATCTGGTAGTTGCCAATGATCTAAAAAAGAACGGATTTGGATCCGACACAACCGAGGTAATTGTGATCAACAAAAAGGGGGATAAATTCCATTTATCCAGAGATACCAAGGGGGATATTGCTAAAGGAATCTGGAGAATCGTTGATAAGGAAAAATTAGGAGGTTAATAAAAATAAAGAAATAATATTAAATTTATTAAATTATATAAGAGATAATTATATAAGATAAATACTAAATTTAGAAGTAATTCGGAAGTACATCAAAATGAAGATTAGATGGCTGGGGCATGCGTCATTCGAGATCGAAACCGCAGGCAAGGTTATCTACTTAGATCCTTACATCATTCCAAAAGATGCTAAGAATGCGGATTTAATTCTTGTCTCTCATGATCATTATGATCACTGTGATACCGAAAATATTGAAAAAATAAAAAGAGACAAAACCCTAATACTGACCACTGAAGGGGCGGCCAAGAGAATTTCTGGTAATGTAAAGGTCGTGAATCCAGGGGATGAGGTTGATTTTGATGGAATTAAAGTCGGGGCAATTCCCGCCTATAATATAGGGAAACCATTTCATCCAAAGGGAGCTGGGTTGGGATTTATTCTAGAATCAGATGGGAAGAAGGTATATCATGCTGGCGACACGGACATCATTCCCGAAATGGAGGAGTTAGAGGAGATTACTGTGGCTTTATTGCCCATTGGCGGAACTTACACCATGGATGTTAAAGAAGCCGTAGAAGCGGCAAAGATGATCAATCCCAGGATAGCTGTTCCCATGCATTATGGTAAAATAGTAGGTTCTAAAAAAGATGCACTAGAATTCAAGAAATTAGTAGAAAAGGAGACATACACTATAAAGGTAGTGATATTAGAGGGTAAAGGAACTCTTGAGATTTGATCGATTAAAAAGGATCTAACCCTTCGCCACCCCCAGGGGAACAACCCTTGCAACCGCTTTAGAAATACTACTCATTTCAACGCTTCTAATTACTTCATCTATATCCTTGTAGGCTTCAGAGGCCTCCTCCGCAAGTATCTTCGGATGCGTTGCCCTCACAACCTGTCCCTTTCCCTCCAATTTTCTCTGTATATCCGTCCCTCTGAACCTCCTGATTGCACCATGCCTAGAGATTATCCTGCCGGCACCGTGACACGTGCTCCCCCAGGTTTCCTCCATCGCCTTCTCCGTTCCAATCAGGACATAGCTTGCGGTCCCCATATCACCCGGGATTATGACGGGTTGGCCGACACCCCTATAGGCCCGGGGGATCTCCCTCCTTCCGGCTGGAAACGCCCTCGTTGCCCCCTTTCTATGAACGCATAACTCTCTTTTCTTATCATCAATCCTGTGTTCTTCAAATTTTGCAATGTTGTGGCAGACATCATAGATCAATTTAAGCTCGCAATCCTCCTTGAATACCTCCCTGAAGCTCTCTCTCACCCAATAGGTTATGATCTCTCTATTACAGAAGGCATAATTCACACCACAGTACATCGCGGAGAAATACTTCCTTGCTTCTTTTGAATCTAGCGGTGCACACGCCAGCTCTTTATCCGGGAGTTTTATCCCATATTTGTGGGCCGCAGAGAGCATTACCTTTATGTACTCATCTGCAATCTGATGCCCGAATCCTCTACTCCCCGTATGTATCATCACAACTATCTGGTTTTCTGATAAGATTCCAAAGTTCTTGGCAATCCTGTTATCATAAATCTTATCGACCTTCTGTACCTCAAGAAAGTGATTTCCCGCACCCAAAGTACCAAGTTGCGGCCTTCCCCTCTTTTTTGCCTTTTTACTCACATTCTGAGGGTCTGCACCCTTGATGCACCCATTCTCCTCCATGTGCTCTAGGTCCTCATCATAACCGAGACCTTGCTCAACCGCCCATCTGGCGCCCTTTAAGGCCACCCGATCCAATTCTGCCTCGGTGATCCTCAATTTACCCTCCACGCCAACGCCGGATGGGACATTTGTGAACAATTTATCAACCAGGTTTTTTAATTTGGGTCTCACGTCCTTTTCCATTAGATCGGTCGTCAGGAGCCTGACGCCGCAGTTGATATCATATCCTACCCCACCAGGGCTGATGATACCCTCTTCGAGATCAAATGCTGCAACGCCACCGATAGGGAATCCGTAACCATAATGACCATCCGGCATCACCAGGCTTGCTTTCTGTATCCCCGGAAGTTGAGCAACATTTACGGCCTGTTTAAAGACACTCTCCTCCATTCCATTAAATAACTTCTCGGTGGCATAGACCCTAACGGGGACATCCGTCTTCGGATCCTTAAACTCCCAAACCCCGGGTCTTATCTGTTTCGCCTGCACCATAATGATTATATAAGATTACATCCTAAAATATTACACAGTAATTGATTTTTGATTAAAATGGAGAAGAAGATTGAGATAATCCTCATACTTGTAACAATTATATGTATAGTGTGCACCTATCTAAGCTTTGGTGTCCTGGGCTGGGCGGCTCTGGTTCTCATAGTATTTATACCATTAGACATACTCAGAACCCTGATCTTCGCGGTATTTAGGGAATGGGAAAGCTCTCTGAAGAAAGAGGATGATAAAAGATATATGCTCATCATCTTCGCCCTGTGGGCTATCCCGGCACTCCTGGTTTTATGCAATATAGACCTCTTCCTCGCAGAACGATTCGAGAATCCTCTCGCGCTAAGGGCACTGGGATTTATCCTCTCCATTGTTGGTGTGTCAATGCTTCTATACTCAATATACTCATTCGGTTTTCTGAGGACGGCGAGGATACCCGAGGTGTTTCCGGTTAAATACGAGAGAAAGCTGATAAAGGAAGGTATATACTCCATCATAAGACATCCGCTCTATCTGTCAGAGTTGTGCATCATCCTGGGAAACTTCCTGATAAGTGGTGTATTGAGCCTTCTATTATTATTTCTCATATGGATACTTATCCTACCCCACCTTCTTAGGTGGGAGGAAGAAAGGCTGATTCAGAGATTTGGAGAAGAATATATAGAATATAAGAGAGAGGTTGGAGGTATAATCCCAAAATTTTGAAGCAATATGGAATGTCCAATCTGTGGAGCTAAGATACGGAACGGAGATATGAAATGTCCCGCATGCGGATTTAACTTAGAGCTAAAGGATGTGATCGGAACCCTGAAGAGGGTAGACTACTTAATCGAGCGGGGGAGGGGTGGAAGGTTCCTTTACTCAAATTTCAATGCGATGCGGGCCATGTCCGTTATGGCATTCGAGAAGATGAGACCTATCCGCCCGATACTGGGAGACAGGGTTCATGTCACATTTCCAGTGTTGAGATTTCTGTCAATGGCCAGTCTCTACCCCCAGTTCGCGTACGATTTCTACAGGCTGGGGAAGCTCCTGGGCTATTACGGGGTAGAGGGTCTCCCAACTGGTGTATTCAGGCGTTTAAGCTCCATACTAAAGGGATCCGAGACCGAGATGCTCAAGAGCAGAATACTTCAGAATATGCTGATTAATGGATGGAAAAGGGTTGGAGGGGGCATTCTGGGGTTCATAGACTTCGATGAACGCAAAGGAAGACTCAGATACAGGCTATTGAAGAGCGCCATATTTCCATCGGGAAAGAGACTCAGCCATCCAGCCTGCTTCATTCAAATGGGTGCCCTTTGCGGCATAATTGAAGCGGTATCGGGAAAGTTCTGTGAGGGGGTAGAAACAAAATGTGCGGGTATGGGCGACCCATACTGCGAATTTGAGCTCTACCTTCGGGATGAGATAGAGCATCCAAGATTTGAGTTGATAGGTAAGGATCAATTTAAGATGTCACTGGACTTCATTATCAACGAGTTGATAGAAGAGAGGAAGGACATTAGGAAGGATGCAGGAGACTATATCCATATATCGGTAGATCAAGCTTTAAATTATATGATACTATCCCTCTCTAAGGGCCACGTGGTATTATCCAGGTGGTCTGGGAGGCTGGTCGGCGAAAGGATGATTGAATTAAAGGGAATAGGAAATATATTTGATGCACTGGATTATCTTAGCACATTGTTCCAGAATCTGAAGGTTGGAATAATGGAAAAGGAACTCCTGCCAGATGTTATCGGGGTTAAGATGGGGGAATCGGTATACTCCTCCGGGGTCAAGAATATTAATATGAAACTATGCACCTTCATAGCGGGTATCCTGGAGGGTGCGCTGCATAGATCCTCAAGGGAGGATTGGGTGGTAAAAGAGACAAAATGCATTGCAAATGGTGATGAATGTTGTGAATTCGAGTGCAGGACCAGTGATCCCGATGCCCTGAAAAAAATGCTCTTAGGATCTTAGGATAGCTCATTCAAAAGAGCATTCTCTAATCTCTTTAACCTTCTTCTGCCCTTCTCAAACTGTTTATTTGCCAGTTCTATCAGGTATCTGATATATTCTCTATCAACCAAAAGGATTCCATCCCGTACCAGTGGTGTGTCTATCCTCTCGGTACTGCAGATCTCAACCATGTTCCTTCCCTCCTTTAGGGTCATGATTCCCGCCCTCTTGAATCCCGAATTCCTCGCTATCCTCAGAATCTCTGCAGCGCCATCCAGTTCTCTTGCCACTATATGCAGAATTGCAGGTTCATACTTAAACCAGATCAAACCATTATCTGGAATTTCCTCTAATGCCATAATAACCTCATCAAATTCGACCCGTCTGTGCCACTTACCCAGCCAATTGTTATCCCTCTTCGATCCCACATCGTGGAGAAGGCAGATCCTGCCAGAGCAACTCGAGGTCGTATAAAAATCGGGCAGGGAATTTATGAAATCTAACAGTGAGAGTATCTCCAAGTCCACCTCTTCGTTCTTCTTTGCCCTTTCAAGCTTTCTCATGGAGTTCTCCTTCTGCTGAAGAAACCTCGAGTCCATTTGTTTTAAATTCCATTTGTTTTAAATTTATAGTTCCAATTACTAAGAATTCTCAGAAAATGACGGAAAAGGAAACTAGAGTGGAAAATGGAAAAGTAGACAAGACCGTCGTGATAGTTATAATCCTTTTTGGAATTGTGGTAATGGCTGGAATCTATCTATACAAACAATCCAAACAACCGGCTACCTATCCGTACACGTTAACGGTAGCGGGTGTTAACGTCTATTCCAAGATTCCAATTTCAGAATTTCAAAACAAGAAGAGGGTATTCCTATTTGAAACTCAGGATAAGATAGCAACCACATGTAATTTCGAGATATCTGCCGTCTCCACACCAGATAGGGAAGGCTACAAGATCCATATGGAAAGAAAACCGGTGGGGATTTACCTAGATAAAAATTCTGCCCATATACTGGGAGAGACCGATGAGGAACTTCTTAAAGCATGTCATGCCTTTCTCTGCCTCAGGGAGGGAATGGAATGTCCAGAAAATTTGATGGAGATTCGGGATATTGTTTTAAATAGCAAGAATCTGATCATAGTTCGAGATAGCAGGTTAGGCAGTTCGGGGATAATGGGGCACACAGAACTATTGGGCGTACTGGGCTATATCCAAGCACAGATCCTAAACACCGAGGGTATGAATGTGTGGATCTATCCCTTTGTGGTGGATGTGCAAACAAACCTCTGTACATTACAGCCTTTCAGTAATGCAATCCAGACCCTGAATATTACGGATAATACTACAGAATGCAAAATGAATTCGGGTATCTTTCTAATTCGTTCAAAGGAAAATGGGATATGGATTGAAGGTAAGAGGGTGTTTATCTCTGGTGACGATGAACATATTCGCATAGGATCGATTATCGTTAGAGACATCTTATCTCCAGAATGGATTCGGGTTTATTATGGATTAGAATAGCCCTATGAATCCTTTTTATCTTTTCTATCCTAAATAACATTCTAGAGGTGGAAAATGACAAAAAGGAAAGATCCCAAACCGAAGATAATTGGTATACATAATAAGGCATATGAGATTATTGGAGAGAACAGATTCACGGCCAGGATTTTTGAAGCCATCATGGCTCGAGGCCCGATAATTATGGACGCGTTGGACAAGGCCAGGATTGCATCCTTTACTAAGGAAAAGGAAGAGACTGAGAAGCCGGTCTATAAGCATACCATCCTCCTTGGCAAGGACGATGAAGGACACAACCTCAGAGCAAGTGTTTCGGTATTCTCAAATTCTGTAGTGGTTCAGACATTGAGAGAGATATAAAAGCGATTTATAAAAATTCAATCTATGTTGATAATGCCTCTTTGCGAAGATCGTTATGACTGATGATTAACGATGCAAGGATGAGGCAACACTGCGCTGTAGCGGCCTTTGTATGAGGACTCTGTCCCTAGAGGAGTGATGCCCTCTTGAGGAGTTGTTCTCCGAGGATGATTACAAACCAACCCCAGCGCAGGACAAATTAACAAAGTTCTTTGATCTGATTCCAATTTTTAAGCATTAAATTATAAATAGTAAGATAATTCAAATTCTCAGGTGACAAATATGGAATATGTGTACGGAGCAATGCTGTTACACTCTGCAGGAAAAAAAGTAACCGAAGCTAATCTTAAGAAAGTAATGACAGCCAGTGGTGTGAAAGTGGATAACGCTCGTATCAAGGCACTGGTTGCTTCCTTGGAGGGCGTGAATATCGATGAGGCAATAAAGACCGCAGCACCGGTGGCATCAGCACCAGCAGCCCCAACAGTAGAGGCAGAGGCAAAAGAGGAGAAGGAAGAAATTAAGAAAAAGGAAAAGAAGGAAGAGGTAAAGACAGAAGAAGAAGTAGCTTCTGGTTTAGCATCATTATTTGGTTAGATTCTTCATGTAGATTATTTGGATGAACTTTATTTTTATTCCTTCAATTTTTTTATCATTTCTAAAAGATCCTTCAGGGAATTATAAATAAGAAAAGAATTTCTGAGCTTCTCGGAGTCAGAGTCTCCCAACTCTGTAGATTTCTTCAGATCTTCATACTGAGCCTCATTCAGGGTTACCATGATCTTCTTTTTCATCTTAAAATTTCTTGTTTAAATATTTGCAATTAATATATTAAAGATGATACTAAAGATGGCAAAAAAACTTTTCATTCCCGGACCTGTAGATGTGAGTCCCGATGTCTTCAGGGAGATGTCAAAGCCGATGATCGGTCATAGGGGTAAGGAATTTAGCACTTTATTGGAGGATTGTGTAGAAAATTTAAAGAGATTGATGTTTACCGAGAAGAATATCTTTCTCTGTCCGTCTTCCTCAACCGGTTTGATGGAAGCAGCAGTTAGAAATTGTGTCAAGGATAAATGCCTGAATGTTAGCAATGGTGCTTTCGGCGAGAGATGGCATTATATAACCAAAGCTAATGGAAAGGAAGCTGATTTGTTGCAGTTAGAATGGGGTGAAGCTCCAACACCCAAGATTATAGATGAAAAATTATCCACTGGGGATTATGATGCAATAACCCTAGTACATAATGAAACATCTACCGGCGTTACTGCCCCAATCTACGATATAGCAAAGGTTATCAAAGATTATGATGTCAGCTTCCTAGTAGATACTGTAAGCTCAATGGCTGGGATAAAGGTTGAGGTAGACAAACTGGGGATCGATGTATGCCTCTTCGGTGTTCAGAAGGCAATGGCACTCCCCGCCGGGTTATCTATCTGTTCTGTAAGTGAGACTGCATTAGAAAAGGCAAAATCTATAGGGAATCGAGGTTATTACTTTGATTTCTTAACCTATCTGAAATATTGGGATAGGAGGCAGACACCGACAACTGGGGCTATATCAATAATGCAGGGGCTGAGATATCAACTAGATAAAATCCTAAACAAGGAGGGCCTAGAGAATAGATTTAAAAGGCATAGAGAGATGGGTAATCTAACACGAAAATGGGCAAAGAAGAACTTTGACATCCTACCAGAAGAAAAATACGCTTCAGATACGGTCTCCTGCATAAAAAATACAAAAAATATCAATTGTGGTGATCTGAAGCAGAAATTAGCAGAGAAAGGCTATGTATTCGCCAATGGTTATGGGAAACTGGCAGATAAGACCTTCAGGATCGCTCACATGGGAGACAGGACATTAGACGAGCTTAAGGCCTATCTAGAAACCATCGACGAAGTTCTTGGTATTTAATCTTAATCTAAACTCTCACATTTAACTCACAGTATTTTAGATTATTTATGAAACATATATTTGAGTATATATATTATATAAGAATTATAAGAATAAACTTTTTATAAGATATCTTATTTATAATATCTATAGAAAAAGATTATTTTGGATATATTATTTTGGATATTATAATTAATCTTTCAAAAAACGAAAAACTTTATTTCGTCGGTATCAACGGCTTTAATGAAGAAAATTCTTTCGTTGATAGGTAAAATTTCAACGAAAGCCATTACTAAAACAAGAATATAAAAAACATCATTATGATATATACTACCCAAATCAAAAATATCAATTTATCATCATTTGTATATCATAACAATGTGGAATAGTATATTTTGATGGTTTACCCTTTATTAAATGACAAATATGGTTATTTTTATGCAATATCAAACAGACTATATATCATAACAATGTTTTTAACATTAATAACCCCAAAATAGATATAAATAATATGGAACCCACAGCAAATACCCTGACAGAAAGGGATATAGAAAAACTTAGAGAGATCCAAAGATCGATCCTTGAAGGCGTTGCATGTACATATGATAAGAACAAGTGTTTAGAGTACCTGGAGAGCATTCTGAATCCAAAATGCTGCGTTTGTAGAAAGCCCCTAACGGACAATATTTGCATAGTTAAAGGCCATAAGATGCATATTGCGTGTAGGAAAAGATACCCGGGATAGGCCTATTTAGGTCATTTACCCTACCCTAAACGACCGAAATATGTCCCTTTAGATGATGAATAAGGTAAAAAAGCGAAAGGATTTTCTTCTTTTTTAATCCCTTCATTTTTCATAAGAGAAGAAAATATATTCGCTTTATATGTAATTATAAAATATCTTTTATATAAGATATATTATTAAAGAATCTTTATGAAAATATATTTATAAATAATTATTTATAGTAAATCTTTAAGAATAGATTTATAATAATATATATTATATAGTTGATATAAACTCCAATGTGAGACATTTGAGTATATCTACTCATTTTTGAGTAAATATTCAATTTTGAGTATTTATACCCCAAAACATTAATATATAAATATGATAGTAAATTGTTCCTTTCTTGTGCGTGAAAATTTTGAATTTATAGAAGAAGGACATCTAATAATCGAGAATGGGGTTATAGCCGATATCGGTGACGGATTTCTAAGTGAGGGAATCAATGCTGAGGAATACATAGTAATGCCCGGGCTTATAAATGCACATACCCATATTGGGGACTCATTTGCAAAAGAGGCGTCTCTTGGATTGAATGCTAGTGAGGCAGTAGGTAAAAATGGGATAAAGTGGAGTCTATACAAAGGTGTGAATGAGCATGTACTTTTGAATTCTATGCGAGATTCTGCGAGATATATGTTGAATTCGGGAATAACTACATTTGCAGATTTTAGAGAGTTTGGAGTGGATGGTATCAATCAACTGAAAATTGCAATAGATGGGGTTCCAATCAAAGCCATTATCCTGGGTAGAGATTTAGATACTATAGATATGAATATCTGTGATGGTCTCGGTTTAAATCTCTATCAATTGGATCAAATACCGAGGAATTTTAAAGGGAGGGGAAATAAGATAATTGCCATTCACGCCGGCGAGGCCGAGGGTGAGGTTAAGATTGCCTTAAAACATAATCCAGATATCATAGTTCACTTTACCAATTGTACCGAGGAGGATATAAAAATAGCGGCAGATAAAGGGATCTCGGTTATCGTCTGTCCGAGGAGTAATGTCTCCCTCGGTGTTGGCTTTCCCCCAGTAAAAAAACTTCTGAGCAATGGGGTAAATCTCGCCATTGGAACGGATAATGTGATGATAAATTCTCCAGATATGTTTAGGGAAATGGAATTTCTACTGAAATTTTCATTTCTTGACGATGAAATCGAAGC
>Ga0190361_1000165_pt1 | contig 27500 bp, 28 predicted proteins | sample 48721845_MG_FD_161273 | JGI IMG/M metagenome (GOLD analysis project Ga0190361, IMG submission 161273) | Hydrothermal vent microbial mat bacterial communities from Southern Trench, Guaymas Basin, Mexico - 4872-18-4-5_MG | ecosystem: Environmental > Aquatic > Marine > Hydrothermal vents >... | reverse complement strand
TCCAAATAGAATTATTGAACCCCGGCCTTTTGGAACTTCAACTATCGCTGCAAGATTATGGAGATATTTTTCACCAAGTATCCAGCCGCTTAATAATGGATTTGTTGGCGGATATTTGGCAACAACATATTTATCGGAAGTTTTGAATGCTGGGCTGAAGACGAACATGGCTGCTGAATCTCTATCCATGCCGAATCCGATGGGATGTTCAATGTCAACTATTATTCTTAAAATTGAACCCGGTATGTAGAATTCATTCTCCTTTAAGTTTTCCAAAGCATTCTCTACAGGTATCCACATATGTTTTATGGGCAACATGCAGCTATGATTTAATGTGATTAATTTTCCGCCGTTCTCAACGAATTCGTTTAGATGGATTATTCCGAGCTCACCTATACCGCCAGCATATTCTGGAGGAATCTCCCTTTCACTTCTACCTTTAACGATATATTCTAATCTTTGGCTTGGAATTATTATTATATCAAATTTCTCATTTAAATTGCCTTGTCTAACATCTCTATTATAGATGTTAACGTATGGAATGTTGAATTTTTCGAAGATAAACCTCGTCCAACCTTCATCTGCAATGGGATACCAACTTCTATAAATGGCTATACGTGGAATCCGTAGTTCTTTGCAGTTTAACCGGCTGATATCTGAGCAGGCATATAGCGTTAATGGAAGATTTTTAAGCAGAGCTTTCAGCCTATCGACTAAACCATCTTCATTTGGTATTATGAATGCGCCTGGAGGTAGACGTTTCCCATTCAACTTAAATTCATGCATTGCTCTGTAAATTTTAAATCCATCCTGTAGAAGTGAGAAAATCAACTTATATGATGCATTCGACTTTGAAGTGCAGATGAAGTATTTCTCCGACAATTCACCTACTATTTTCCCGTCTGGATAAACTATTTTATCAATCTTCTTTACTTTAGCTTCAAATTTTCTGTTAACTGTATGAACCTCCACGTTCATGAGGTATGGGAGAGTCCAAGCCGTTGCATCGTAAGGTCTCTTCGGCGGGGATTCTGGAGACTCTCTTAAATCCGGGTAGTGTTGAACTTCGAGAAGCGTTTTAGCAAATCTGCCATAGGGTTGGGCATAATAAATTATGAAGGATCCTGCAGGATATTTTACACCTTCAGCTGTAAATGGTTCCTCAGCTTCATGAATGGTTACATGGCCAAAATGAAGTATATCTAGGAGCCAATACATATTATATGGATCTTTTTGGAATGGAGGAATTATGAAGGCGTAGGGTCCTCTCTCAGGGTTTAGAGCTCTCCTAAAAATGTTAACTGTATTTTTCAACCATATCTTTCTGTATTTAGCTGCATTTCTCAAACAGGCGATTACAGCATTTATTTCATAGTCGATTATATCTCTAAGAGTCCATTTGCCACCCATCCAGGGGTTAGGATTGAACCATCTCTGCTGTTTAGGATCTAAACCTCTACGTGCAATCAATTCTTCAGGTTTAACTTCGATAGGGGAGGCTATTCTAACACTTGCAGCCTCAGATAATATTCTGACACCTCCATGATAATGTTGGTAGGCTCTTGCAGGAGTCCATGCATCATATATAGAGTGACATGAGACTCCTTTGAAGCCTTTCCCGATCAGCTCATTAGCCATGGAGGAGCCGAGGAAAACTATTTCTTGCTGTAATATTGGATCAACATTTGGATCTATCGGATCAATGTATGGTGGAAGCCAGAGTCTTGGACCATAAGAGCTCATTTGATGTAAATCATAAACTATTTGAGGATGCCATTTATTATGAATTTTCTCTACAGTTATTCTGGTCTCAACTTGGGTGAACATGAACCAGTCTCTGTTATTATCATGGCCAACATATTTATGATACATATATGGCGGATAACATCCCTCATATTTCGTTCCCAAATATTTATTGTACCAGTCAACCACCATTACATGTCCATCTGGATTAAGCGAAGGCACTAAAAGTAAAATTACATTCTCTAATATCTCTTTAATCTCTTCGGAATTTTCTACAGCAAGTTTATATAGTAGCTCTAGGCTCATTTGACTGGCAGCTATCTCAGTGGAATGAATACTGCAAGTAACGAGGACTATGGTCTTTCCTTGATCGATTAAACGTTCAAGCTCATCTTCCGATAAACCGATCGGATTATGCAATTTCATCTGTATTTCACGGTACTTCTCCAAATTCTTCAGGGTTTCTGGAGCAGATATTGTTGCTAGAATGAAATCGTTCCCTTCAGTCGTTTTACCTAGGATCTCCACTTTTACACGGTCGGAATGCTCACCAACATGTTTGAAATACTCGACTATTTTATTCCAATCTGCAAGTTTTCTATCTTCTCCCACCTTGAATCCGAGAAACTTTTCAGGCGGAATTATCGATAAGACATCCATGAAATATAATATGTCAGAAAACATTTTAAAAGTATTCTATGAAAGAAATTTTACGTAAAAGGGAAGAATATATTTGTTAAAATTTAGGTTTATTTTCCAATTACCGGTCTAATTCTTTCAATAAGGTAAGGTGTGGAAAAACCCGTCAATCCGCCTAAAATAGCATGGATAACGACGAATCCATAGAGGAAGAACATTATATGCCATGTCCAATTTAGAAAAATACTGAAAGACCAATAGAATAATAGATCTCCAGGAATTATGTAAATTGAACCTAAAATTCCATAAAACAGTTTCGAACGATGTGAACTGTCCACCAATTTGAAGGATAGATCAATGATTATTCCACCTGCAATCCATGAGGGGAGAATAAGCCATTTAATGGGAGGCCCTCCTGGAAGAAGCATAGATACAACTCCACTTACAAATTGGGTGAAAGTGGCAGATCCCATCTTATCTATAATTGTTCTTACAACAAGTATGATTAATGTACTTACAGGAATGGAGATTGCGGCATACAATCCGGGAAGAGGAGCAGGAATAAAACTGGTTGTCAATGTGCTTAATGCTGAAATGCATCCAAATATAGAGGAGAATGCAATTTCTTTAGAGGATAAAAGAGGCTTTCTCAAAGCTTTCAATCCACCGTTCTATCAGCTTTCTCCACGGAAATTCCTCTTCCATCCATAAGGTAATATTCTCCCCCAGCACATTCAAGACATATGGGTTTCCCATCTTTCACTCTAGCTTTAGGTTCCATTACTTTCTCTCCGCAGATGGAGCAGATGAGCGATGAGAATATCGGCGAATATTCGGGAACTTTAATCTTTATATGCTTAATTCTAAACATTTTCTCTGCAGGTTGCTTTAATTCTTCAAAAGCCATTTCAGCGAAAAGTTGCATTAATTTTCTCCGTTCCTCCACTGTTGCATCCTCCCTTCTTACAACTATTTTATTCCATAGTTCATAGGCTTCAGGATATTTATCTACACGCGACTCTTCAAAATCGGGATTTAAAGAGATTCTCACAGCTCTTCCATCTCTTCTAGCCACTGTAACAGCAGTTTTACCAAGATCTTTAAATATTAGAGCATTATTGCCAAAGGTGCATCCAGTTACAATTTGAACACCGTCAGAAAAACAATTATTGGTTTCAACGATTGCTATAATCTCCTCCATCCCCGTATTTTTTATGCCTAGCTCTTTCATGGCAATATATCCAGCTAGAACTCCATATGCTAAGTATGGGCAGAAATGGCCATGTAATTCGGCAGCCTTGCAGAGTAATGTTTCAAGATCACCTTCCATAATTAACTTTTCGATTTCCCGTCTCGGAGAATTCGCATGAACCCTTATTTGAGACATGTTGAACTGTATTTCTTAAAGTAATATTAACCTTTTCACGGGCTTAAACCATTTACAGGAATGGAAATGACAGTATTATAGAAAACGGGATTTCGACAATACTGGACGTATTCAAATAACAGTTTAAATTTTCCCAGTGAAAACTGAGTAAAACACATATAGTCTAAATAAAAGGAACTATAGTTTAAACTATAATTACTTTCAATTATTTATTTCCCTTTAATCCACTCCACCATTTCATCAAAAGTTACTTTCTTCTAAGAGAAATTAGATAATTTTGCAGTTTTAATAAAATTCGATCATATATGATATAAATTTATGAAGACTGTATTTCACCAAGCTCAACAGCCTTCTAAAAACTTTAGAAATTTAAGACCTGCTGTTAAGAACTGTCGGAATAAGTTTCTCTAGAAGGTTTACGCTTCTAATCAACTATTGAAATATAAAAACGAAAATTTAAAGCCCCTTCCGAAATAGAATACATAAAATTTTAAAGTTTAATTTTCATCCAACTTTTTTCAAATATTCCAAATAAATATTAAAATTATTTATATGGTAGCCGGGGGGAGATTCGAACTCCCGTCGGCAGGGCCAGAGCCTGCCATGCTTGGCCGCTACACCACCCGGCTCCAACAATCTAATAAAACGTTAAAAGATAAAAAGTATAAGCTTTACTCATTTCAATGAAAATGTAAAAGAGGGAAGAATCGATTAAACCCAATTAATTAGATTGTTCTCCGCCAGAGTCACTAATATAGCGTATATAATGGGCTTCATTCGCTCCATAGGTATCTTCGTTTCTCTACTCAAATCCATAGTCAACGATTTTACATCTGTTTTTCCATTGCACCTAGACCAGACTGCATATATGGCTGGTGGAAGTTGATAAGTTGCTTCAGGTTCATTTATCTGAATTACAACTCCATCTTCAGTTAATCCTAATTCTATACCATTCTTTAATGGTATTCTTGCTAATTCTTCCTCGGTGGGTTCTGGAAGCTCTGGAGGAGGAACCTTTGAATCGGCCATTTTTTCACCTCCTATACTAGTTGATTTCCAAACCGATTCGAATCTTTACTGTATATTTGCTCTATCTTTCCATATCTACCTATGCTAAGTCTTGCTTCACCTTTAAAGGAGGTGACGTAACCATTTCTTATCTTAATTTTATCACCTTGCTTAATTACATGTATTTTGTCTTCCCATAATGTAAGTATTATTGTTCCGGTTTCATCTCCAACTTCAAATTCAGCTAGTGTAAGTCTGCGTCCATCCCTTGTGGTTACTGTTCTTGGTTCGAAAGCCTTTAAAACTTGTACTTCAACGTTTACTCTACTCATTCCGGGCCGTAAATCTTTGACATATACCAAATATATGCACCTTTAACATTAAGCTTAGGTGTTACATAACTGAATTATATAACACCTAGCATTGACACATTAATTTTTCAATTATTTAAATATTTTGGAGAGTGTTGGCTTAAGTTTTTAGCGAAAAACTTATATATGAGTAATAGAGTTTTGGTTTATTTGCTGGAATAAAAGTTGAAAGTCGGATTATTATGTCCAATTTTGGGTTGAAGGAAAATTTTAAATTAAAGTTAAAGTTGAGGTGAAATCTTATGAGCACAAGTATAGATGACGCTAAAAAGAAAAAACTTAAGCTCACAATCATCGAAAAATGCCCTGAATGCGGTAGCACACATCTTATAAGAAACTATGAGAGAGGGGAAATAGTATGCACGAATTGTGGACTGGTCATAACGGAGAAGATTATTGATACAGGTCCTGAATGGAGAGCATTTACACCTGAAGAGAAGCAGAAGAGAAGCAGAGTCGGTTCACCTATTACATTAACGGTTCATGATAAGGGATTATCAACAGTGATAGATTGGAGAGATAAAGATGCTTTCGGTAAAAAATTAGAACCCAGAAGGAGAATAGAAGTTATAAGGTGGAGAAAGTGGCAGATTAGAACTAGAGTTCACAGCTCTATAGATAGGAATCTAGCCCAAGCCATGAGTGAACTTGACAGGATAAGTTCACAGTTAGGTTTGCCTAAAAGCATAAAGGAGGAAGCAGCAGTAATTTACAGAAAGGCTGTAGAGAAAGGATTGGTTAGAGGTAGAAGCATAGAGGCTGTAATGGCAGCATCAATATATGCTGCATGCAGAACTCAAAAAATACCTAGAACTATAGATGAAATTGCAAAGTTTACGAGATCTGGACGTAAGGATGTCGCCAGATGCTATAGACTCCTTTTAAGAGAAGTTGATATTAAAGTTCCATTAGCTGATGCTGAAGCGTTCATTCCGAGAATAGCAAGCGATCTCCATCTAAGTGGAATGGTTCAGAGAAGGGCTGCCGAGATAGTTAGAGCTGCTAAGGCTTACGGAATAACTGCTGGTAAGGATCCTGCAGGGCTTGCAGCAGCAGCCATATACATAGCATCATTACTTGAAAATGAGAAGAGAACTCAAAAGGAGATAGCTCACGCAGCAAGAGTGACGGAGGTAACTGTGAGGAATAGATATAAAGAGCTTGTGAGAAAACTTAAGATTGAGCTTCCACCTCAGTAACCATCCTCTTTTTTATTTTGGACATTTTTAGAGTTAATTTCAACGATTTAGGGTCAAGCTTGTTAGCGGTAATATAACCCTTCTCTAAAGCTCTCTTAAAAAGCATCTCTCCTATAGCTGTTCGAACAATAACTGTACACCAGCCTTCAGGAGAATCCATATTTCCAACTGATATATCGGCTAATCTTGCTGTAAAATCGTCGCAGAAGGAACATGATTTTCTACCAAAATTCTTTATCTTCTTCAACGGAACATCTAGCAGTGTCTCTTCGCCGGATTTTACCTTAAACCTTCCGGAGACAATTTCAGTTTTAGTAATTCTAGAAAGGTTAATTCCATTTTCCAATAAGAAATTCTTTAAACTTGAATGATAGAATGTCTGAGAACAGAATAAGCCTATGGCAAATTTAACTCTCAAACCATATTTTAATGCGCCATATTCATGATACTGCATCTTCCTTAAAGCAGTTATATGGCATCCTACACCCACAAAGCCTATACTCTCCTTTTGAAAATCATTTACAGCTGAAGTTAAAGCTATCAGATTGGGGGAAGCAGCATATTTTGATCCTGCCGAATTAAGTAGATCCTGCTTATTAAAAGCCAGCATCGGCTTAGGCTTTAATGGATCATCTTCATTTAAACCTGAAGTGACTGCACATTCAATAAGCCCGCTATCCAACCCATAGTTTAATAGTGCAGTTACAACGCCGCCGTCCTGTGCAACTCTAACTATTTCTTCATCAGTAGCCTTCGCAGCATATACAGCCCTAACATAGCCTAACAATCCAAATTTTGAAGAAGCATCTTTGAACAGCTTCTCCTCCACAACATGTTCATCGAAAGGTATATGTGGACATTGAGCATAACAATATCCGCATCCAATACATCTACCTACAATTGAAGGCTTCTCATCTTTAATACCAATAGCAGCTACTGGACATACACCTATACATGCACCGCAAAAAGAACATTTATCTGCACGTATAACTTGGGTGAACAGGTGACCCCAGATCTTGACTTTCAATCCTAGAAAACCTGTGCCTCGAGCCCTTATAGCCAAATAGATCACCGCGAGAACAGTTTAACGTTAAATGTTAATAAAATTTTCCGAGAGAAAAGGGAAAACTAATAAACATGTTTTGAGGAAAATATAAGAAATCTATCTGCAATAAAAGGAGGATTCAAATGTCTATAGAATTTGAAACAACAGCAGCAAAATATATAATGGAATGGGGAGAATGGATAGAGAAACTGCAGCTACTAGCAATCCTTAAAATATCCAGAAAGAAAGCAGGCATATATCTTGAAAAACTAATTAAACTTCAAAATTCAGATGGAGGATTTCCCGTAAATTGGAGGAGAGGCAGTAGATCAGGAATCATTGAAACAGCAGTTGCTCTAGAAGCTCTATCAAATCTTAAAGCAGATAGAAAAATCGTTTTAAATGCTGTAAAATTTTTGGAGAAAAAACAGCTACCCAATGGAAGCTGGATGGAGGAAAATGAAGAGAGAAATAGAAGAGTAGAGCCAACAATAATCACTGCAAAAGTTATAAGAGGTATTGCTGCCTACGATAAGAAACGCAGTTGTTTAGAGAAAGCGATTAGATATTTAATGGATAATCAAAGAACTGACGGTCTCTGGCTTTCATCAAGCATGAAAAATGAAAGCAGTTTGGAAGCTTCAAGTGAAGCTTTAATAGCATTACTGGAGGTTAATAATCCCAAAATAGAGCATGCATTGAAGTTTGGTATAGATGCTCTCTGGAGCACATTTATGGAAAAATTTACGGAGGAGTGGAGGGAACCTTCAAAGGAAGCACTACATATAGCTGAAGCATTAATTAAAGCAGGATATGGAGATGCTGAAGCCGTAAGGAAAATACTTCAAAGCTATGTGAAAGCTGAGAGGTGGAGATTTGGGGATAGGAGAAGTATAAGTACAGATGAAGCTGTAGATGCCATTAGAATATTAATACTGGCTGGAGCGATAGATGCTGAAGTTATAAAGAAAGTGGTGGAGGAGCTTCTCGATAAAAGGGAAAAGTTAAAAGCAATTATCGAAAAGAAAGAAGAAGATGTTAGAAATTATTTTCTAATAAGATTTGAAGAGATCGGGTTGAGGATAAACGATGAAAAAAGAAGAATACTCCTCGGATGCTTCATATATGCACTTCTAGACCAATTCTTTTGGGCTGCAGAAGACTTCGACCCACAATCAGAATATAGGAGAATTACAGGTATAATTGGACCGTTAAACCAGTTAGAAAACTATGCTGAAATTGAAAAGGTTAGAGGAGCACTCTTCAGAAGCAGAGTTCTGAGAGGCATAGCGAGAAGGAGAAAAATGGAAGTGGCAAGAAGCATAGTGCTCTTCACGAAATTCCTGAAGAAATATGGGGAGAATGGAAGTTTCAGGGAATTTGCAGAGAAGTTAAGAGCATATACTTTGTTTGAACTTGGACCACAAATAACGGGGTGGAATGCTTCTCACAGATTGGGACTACTCTTACGATCCTTCTCGAAGGGAGAGAAAAGTTTACCTAAACTCTATGAAGCATTAAAGCTTTCATTGGAATGTTTTCCAGCTGTCGGATCAAAGATTGCAACATTATTCTCATATTATTCTGGATGGATCTTTAATCTATGGCCGGAAATAAAAAAATATATAGAGTGTCCAATAGATTGGAACACCGTTAAACCGTACGGTAACATAGGGTTAAGCTGTTTGACGATAGAAGAGTTAAAGAAGGATCCTAAGAAAACAGGCAACGCTATAAAGAAGCTCAGCAGAGAACTTTTCCCTGATGATCCGGCGAAAATATCATTTCTTTGGGTTGTAGGACATGAATGGTGTACAAAACCGTACAAATGTTATGGAAATGGCATTAGGAAATGTTGGTTAATCGAACTTTGCAGGGGGGAGAGATATGAGAAGAGAGAGAAGAATATGGGATAAATATTTGAAGAAATTTACTTCGAGACTTGAAGGAAGACTGCTTGAACCGTTAAAGAAAATTATAATTGAAAAGGAAGCTGAAACGATATCTCAAATATTCGGAAAACTTGAAACTGCTGGAATTATAGGGGAAGATTTTCGAAAAATGCTTGTAGACATTATGGCTTACACTATATTTGACAGATTCTACTGGAAACTTAGAAGTCTAGATGAAGATCCAGTTGCAGAGTTCAAGAGATTTAAAAGCACAATTACAAATATAGATGACTACTTGGATGGCGATTTAATATATTATGCATTAAAAGATGAATGTAAAGATATGGGCAAAATAAATAGGGTGACGATTGAAAGGATAATTTCAACATTAAATTACACTGCAGAAATTGTCAAAAGAATAAGAAGACCAACCCTAATTGAAGTTGCAAAGAATTTTAGAAGCTATGTTATGTTCAACGTTTCTAAAGACATGCCTGAAAAATTATATGTCAGAAAAGCAGGATACTTTGGCCTTTTAACATCCACTCTTATAAGGGATGTGGAAAGCGCATTGGAAAGTTTAAGATTATCCATAATAGCTTTGCCTTTCGGTGAACAGCAAGTGGCAAACAACTATTTATACATATTGGGAAAAATACTTAAAATATGGAATATTAAAGTGGAAAGCAATCTGAAACCAGCCTTAGAACCTGGAATAGCGGAAGTACTGTTAAGTCTTGGATTAACAGATAAAAAGTTAGAGAATATGGATTATACATCAGCCCAATATTTAGCTTATCTTAGAATTGCTGAAACACTTTTCCCTGAAGATCCAACTAAAATTATGGTTTTAAGAAGAGTGGCTGAAGAATGGTGTTATGTAGGGGAATGGAAGAGATGCGGAGAATGTTGGCTGAACAGTTCATGCCCAAAGGAATATTGATCATTCACCGAACTTATGCATAACACCTGCATAGTTGAGTAGAATTGGAATAAGATTTAAACCTCTAATTCTTCCCAAACCACCCTTCATACAGGCTTTCTCACTAAACATGCATACATCGTCAGAGAGAATTCCGGGAGCATGTATTAGAAGAGGAACTGGATCACCTGTATGGTCACGAATAGAAATAGGCGTTGCATGATCAGCAGTTACAGCTATACAAAGATTATTTACATTTTTAAAGTCTAAAATTCTTCCAACCATTCCATCGATCTTCTCTATCATTTTCACTTTACTTTCAATTAATCCATCATGGCTGGCAGTATCTGTACCCTTCACATGTATGAATATGAAGTCATATGACTCCATGTATTTTAAAGCTGCCTTAGCCTTAGCATAAACATCTGTATCCAATCCTCCAGTGGCACCTTCAATTAGAGGAGCTTCGAAACCTATAGTCCTTGCAACTCCTTTAATCAAAGTTATACCAGCGATACATATACCTTTCAACCCAAATTTTTCGGTGAAGGATTTAAGCTGTGGAAGTGTTCCAGCACCTCTACATAAAATGAAATTGGCAGGCGGTAGGCCTTTATTGGATCTAGCCTTATTGGCTGGATGATCTTCAAGTATTTCGTGAGCTCTTCTCACAAACTCATTGAGTATTTTAGCTGTCCTATAGGCTGAATAGTCGTCTATTAGCGGTTTCGCCCATAATATTTTCTCACCCTCCCTTCCCGGATCGATGTCACTTATCTTTGGAGAGAGATTTGAACCTCTTAAGATGAGCACGCCTCTATGCTCAACTGAATGCTTAAAGATAATCTTAACTGGAGGATCAACATCTATGCTAATTTTGTTGAGGGAAGATGCGAGAACATCGGCTTCTGGAATTGATCTGCCAGCCCTTCTATCCATAATTTTCAATTCTTCATCTACAGTTGCAAAGTTGCATCTGAAGGCTACATCGCCTCTTTCAAGCTTGATATTTAAGCCCAAAGCTTCAAATGCACCTCTACCAGTATAGCTGGCATAGGGATCATAGCTTAATAGGGCTAGATGAGCTGGAGCGCTACCCGGTGGAATACCAGGCTTAATGACATCCATTATTCCAGTTATACCTCTTTTGGCAAGTGAATCCAAATTGGGAGTAACAGCATATTCAAGTGGAGTTTTAAAGTTCAATTCTGGAATAGGCCTATCACCCATACCGTCTCCAACTATCAGTAAAAATTTATAGGATTTCATGGGCATTAAGCTTACCTCTATTAACTTTGCTTAAACCTGTCTTTCAGAACATCCTCCAATTTGGGTTCACCAACCTCTACAAGTTCAAAGGTCACTTTTGCTACAGGTTTATCTATCTTTATAAATCTGGTGAGATCCGTTGGAGTTGCAATTACAACTCCATCACATTTTGCCTTTTTAAGGGTTTCCTCTAGTTCTGCAAGCTGTTCAGAACTGTATCCTAAAGCTGGAACGGCTAGGCTTCCATGTCGATCTACAACCTCTTTGATGGAGCCGACTGCAAATGTGGAGGGGGAAATTATTTCAGAAGCACCAAACTTCTTTGCAGCCACATATCCAGCTCCAAACTTCATATCTCCATGAAGCAGGGTTGGACCATCCTCCACGACTATAACTCTTTTACCTTCAATAACTTCAGGTTTGTCAACATATACTTCGGAAGCTGCTCTGATTATAATGGCTTTAGAATTAACTTTTCTAATATTTTCCTCTACAATTTTAATGTTTTCTTCACTTGCCACATTAACCTTGTTTATTACAACTACATCCGCCATTCTTAAATTGACTTCACCTGGAAAATATTTGAGTTCGTGGCCTGGCCTAAGTGGATCTGCAACCACTATGAGAAGATCAGGCTTATAGAAGGGGTAATCATTGTTTCCTCCATCCCATAGGATGATATCCGCTTCTTTTTCAGCCTCCTTAAGTATCTTCTCATAGTCAACTCCTGCATAAACGGTTAAGCCTAATTTAAGATGCGGCTCATATTCTTCCTTCTCTTCCACCGTGCAATTATATCGTTCCATATCTTCAAGATTTTTAAACTTTTGGACTATCTGCTTTTTCAGATCACCATATGGCATTGGATGTCTAATAACAGCTACTTTGAATTTCATGTCTCTCAGAATTTTTGCAACCTTTCTACTTACAGTGCTTTTTCCAGCACCTGTTCTAATAGCACAGACCGCCACCACAGGTTTACTTGACTTTATCATAGTATCCTTTGGCCCAAGCAGTTTAAATGTGGCGCCGCATGCCATCACTATGGATGCTCGATGCATAACATATTCGTGGGCTACATCACTGTAAGAGAATGCAACCTCATCTACATTGAGATCTTTTATCAACTTTGGAAGCAGCGATTCCGAGTATATTGGTATTCCATTGGGATAACGTTCTCCAGCAAGTTCAGGAGGATATGTTCTCTTCTCGATTCCAGGTATTTGGGTTGCTGTAAATGCTACAACTTCATAATTAGGATTATCTCTATAGTATACATTGAAGTTGTGGAAGTCTCTGCCCGCAGCACCCATAATTATGACTCTCTTAGCCATCGATATCACCAATAAATTATGAATATGAGAGGATGTAATTAACGGTTACTTTCCATTTCAACCGCCAAAGTAACTCTGCTATTAATATTTTTCAAGCCATCTGCGAATCATTTCATCAACTGGGGATTCCTTTCTACTCCGACGAAGCTTATAAGGGTAACCGCCAATAATATTGATCGCCTTTAAGGCGAGATCGTCAGCTTCACCCTCAACGAAACTGTTCCAATTGAAATTATGTCTGAAGTTCTCAGGATTGGTCCAGTCAAGGTTGAAAGAGTCGATATCATTAGGTGTAAAACAGATACAGACTAAATCGAGCTGTCTATGCAAGCTTAAGGGACATGTAAATAGTCTTTGAATATCCATTACATTTTCAACTTTCAATCTACTGGTATTTTCACCTTTAATCTCAAGTATTTTTCCATGAAGTTTTTCTATGACATATTCAACTATGGAGTAAGCCAGGTTGAGCGGTCCATATCGCCTCCTAAGATCTCTGGATAAAGCTTCATGGTGAATATGTACATGGATGCCGTTGCCACTCCACTTTAAAATTATCGACTTAGAGATGCCGTTGGATTCTAAAAAGGAAACTATCTCCCTGCATACAGCTATGGTTTTTTTCCAATCAGTATAAATGTTATCCACATCCCATGTCGGCATACAACCATATATATTGTTTAAATTGTAGAGGTCGGCTTTCGAATCCAATTTGAAATATAGATTTGATGTGGCATAGAAGGTTCTCAGCCCCCTATTTTTTAAAATGTTTTGAATTTTCTTAAAATTGCTGATAGAAGTTATCCTTAAAGGTTTACCCTTCAAATATCGTATCATTAGACTTCCATTATGAGGATTCTTTCCGGAACAGTAGATGCCAATCCATCTTGAAACCCAAATACCATTAATATGGCAGTTACACCAATTCAAGATTTCATTCATCACAGTTCTATTAGAATAATAGTTTAGAGGCAAAATCACTATTAATTATCCCCCAACTAAACTTAAAAGAAAACTTGGATAAAATAATTTGGTGGATGAAATGTCAAAGAAAGAGAAAATACCCTTCAGAGTTAAAATGAAGGATGGGAGTATCGAGACCATTCCAGCTTACAGCGAAAAACAAGCACTATTTCTAGCTTCAAGAATGGGAAGAAAACCTCTCAGAGTAGTTGGAATACTCAGTGAAAATATGGCTGTTGAGGAGAATGAAAAGAAAAAGGAAGAGAACTTGGAGAAGCTGTTGGCAAGACTTGAAAAGGCGATTGGGAAGGAAAAATATTTGGAGGCGTTGAAGATACAGGTGGAGATTCATAGAGCAGTAAGTGAGGGAAGAATTTCTTGGAGTAATGAATTGGAGAAAAAATATAAATTATTTTATTATAGGTTGTGATGATGAAGAGAAATATCACACTAATTTTAATTTTACTTATATTGTTTAACATTTTTGAAGGGAAACTGTCAATTGAAAAGTCAGATAAAATGAGCAACATGGATGTAAGGGCAGGCATATATGTAGTATATGCCACCAGCAATGGAGGAATATTCAATGTAACATATAATCAGATGTCAACTTATAGTTTCGATCCGGAGATAAATGTAACTATAGATTTTAATGGGATGAGGAGATGGGGATTGTACTCTCTTAAGAACAGAACTCTGCTGGCTGGAACTCTAAAATCTTGGCGATACTTTCCTCTATGGATATCGAAATACAGAGGTGAAAACGACTCACTCATCCTATTCAATTCTGAATTTAAAGTTGTGGCAAAAAATTCCGAGACGATAACAGTTTCAAATGAAACTTTAACGTTGATCTACAGCAGATTTACAGGTTCACTGATCAACGGCGACATAATTTTAGATGGAAAACTGATACATCTACAATTTAACAGGACAAATATGAAGTTTAGAATTAGATATTTCAATGAAATCTATCCGGACTGGGAGAATCTAACCTTAACACTTCGACAGTTAAACTATACATATCATAAAATTTTAAGGGTTTACTCGGCTGGGAAGAGCATTCTTGGAAGAGATGTATGGGTATGTGAAATTCCGGCAAGAAGAAGAGAAGCTAATATATTGCTGATAGATGGGGGAATGCATGGAAGCGAAGTTATAGGTGTAAAAGCAGCTTTAACAATTGTTAGAAGAATATTGGTGGACTATAATAACATTAGAGAACTGGAAAATACAACTATAATTGTAATTCCAATGTTGAATCCGGATGGTGTAGAAGTCAGTAAATATCTACCGGCACAGCCATCACGTATGCTACGATATAGTAGAAAGAATGCGCGAGGAGTCGACCTAAACAGAAACTTTAACTATGAATGGGAGAAAGGCGGAACCTCCAATTATGATTCACCAACATTTAGGGGAATTAAACCTGAAACGGAACTGGAGGTAAAGACTCTTAAACAGATCTTAGAGAATAGAAATATAACATTCTATATAAATCTTCATTCAGGTATAAATGCGATTCTGATACCGGCCTACAATGTTAATCCATATTTAGATTTATATTTATCCAAGATAGCTAGGGGAATGTCGAATATATTAGGCTATGAGGTAAGGAAGGGAGGAGTATATGGTGGATCAGCCGATTGGGCTTTACTGGGTAAAGATAAAGCAACCCTTTCAATAATAATAGAGCTATATGGTGATAAGAGCAAAATTAGTGAAGATTGGTTTCTGTTCTATAATCCGGCAGAAGCATACCAGGTCAATGAAATAGTAGACAAAACATATTACACTATACTCTATGTTCTATCAAATTTGAATTCATGGAAGAATGAATTGAAAGCTGAGAATAGAAGCACTCTAAATATTCAAGTAATCATGGCCAGTATAGCTATGCTAACTATCTTCATAAGTATAACGTTATATATTTGTAAAAGGAAAATTCAGACTGGAAGTTCATGATTCTTCATTCTTTCCAATTCCCTAATACGTCTCATAATGTTGGCTGGAAGAGCTAAATCCTCTCTTCTAAGCTCTACTGGTTTAACTACTATCAAACCTTTTCCGTCTACAATTTTTATCTCATATAGCCTTAAATCATGAGGGGTCTGCCTCATCTTCTCCACTAGAAGATATCTTCTCAATCTGCCGCTTCTAATAAATCTTCTGAAACGAATTATTCCATCACCGATGTGTTCAGCACCCCATCCAAAAGCTTGAGATGTGGTAACTGCATACTGAGAGGTAGCCATGATTGTGAAATCCCATTTAGACAGAACTTTCTTCAAAAAATAACAGTATTTCCTTGCCATTGCAGGTCTATCTAACCAGAAGGCGGAAAGTGAATCGATAACCAGTCTTGCCCTACCATAACCCAATCTGCGTTTAGCTTCTATAATTTTTCCCACCAACTCTTCAATATCGAGAGATTTGAGAAACCATTCACTCTCACCTTTAGAGAAGAGTGCATCAATTATGATAAGCTTCCCCTTCGCCGAAGCCTCTTCAAGTGACATTTTAAATTGGGCAGCCTGCCTAATGATGCTTTCCCCACTCTCCTCAGTGGTAACATATATGCATTTATCTCCATCTAAAATTCCTCTCCAAATGAAATGGAGACATAAAATCGTTTTGCCGGTTCCAGGTTCTCCAGTTACAGCGACAAAGAAGCCTCTGGGAATGCCTCCGGCAAGAATTTTATCTAAGCCTTCAACCCCAGTTGAAAGTCTCTCAATCATTACACTCAAAGATTACACCAAGAAACTTATGGATCCAATTAGTATTAAAATGTTAACAACTGCTAAATGATAAGAGCTATAATTAATCCTATAAGTGCACCTATAACTGTTGAAATAAAATTGACCGCATGATTGTTAATAATTGATAAACCTCTCACCAATTTGGCTTCGCATCCGCATTTATGTTTCGAGGATTCGCAAAACACTTTGCAGTTTTCACACCAATACTGAGCCTGAACGGTGGCGCCTATCAGACTGTCAAATGTGGATCCCAGAAAACCTGAAGCTAGAGAGATCAATAACACTTTCCACCATATATAGGAGGAAACGTCGCCAAGGAAGATTGCAAGAACACCTATAGATAGTGATGCTAAGATTACTGCAATCTCGCCGTATGGAGATACACCTCCTGAAACTCCTGGCTCCACTTTCACCTTTAAATTGGTGATAAGTCTAGGTTTACCTGGATATAGTAATCCTATTTCAGTGGCGAAAGTATCTGAACATGCCGTGGAAATTGCACCTAGAAAACCTGCGAAAAATATGTCGCCTCCACGAATACCTTCACATAAAGCAAATAGGGAGGCTACCAATCCATTGCTTAAAACGTTCTTCCAAGCTCTAGCTCCACCTTTAGCTTCCGCTGCTCCAAGGGAGGATTTAAATGAATATTTATATTTAGTGACTATTCCTGCTGAAAGATGAAAGCTGAGTAAAAGCAGAAACCATCGCCATCCACCAAAAATAAACACTATGAAACCTATTATAAAAGCTGTGAGAGCACCCGACATATTTATCAATCTAAATCTTAAGGAGAGATATGACAGGAAGAATAGTGAAAAAGTGGCGATGAAAAGTTCAGTTAATGTAAAATGCACACTGCACCACCAACATCTAAAATAGAATAAAAGTAAATTATAGTTAAACTTAACGATACTAAACTCTCTAAAATTTAATTAACTTCACAGTTAGAATAATAGTTGGGATAATTCCATGAAGATTCCTCGAGCATTAACGATAGCAGGTTCGGATTCAGGTGGAGGAGCGGGAATTCAAGCTGATTTAAAGACGTTCTCAGCTTTCGGAGTTTACGGTATGACAGCCATCACAGCATTGACTGCACAAAACACGATGGAAGTGAAGGATATTTATCCCGTTTCCCCTAAATTTCTAGAACTGCAAATCGACGCTATAATGGAGGATATAGGTGTTGATGCAGCTAAAACAGGGATGTTGTATAGTAGCATTCTCGTTGAAACTGCAGCTAAAAAAGTGAGAGAATATCGGATTAGAACAATTGTAGATCCAGTTATGGTGGCTAAGTCGGGTAAAAGATTATTAGATAAAGATGCGGTTGAAACAATGAAAAGAAAACTGATACCTGAAGCTTTAATTTTAACTCCAAACATACCTGAAGCTGAAATATTACTGGGATATCGAATTAAGGATTTTGAGAAAGCTGCTGAAGACTTATCTGAAATGGGTGTGGAGGCTGTAGTGATTAAGGGAGGACACTTAAAGAATGGAGAAGTAGTAGATCTCTTATATTATAAGGGTAAAAGCTATATTTTTAAAAAAGAGAGAATTAAAACGAGGAACACCCATGGAACTGGATGCGCATTTTCAGCTGCCATAACAGCGTTGATAGCGAAAGGTAAGAGTATACTTGAGGCAGTAGGAGAAGCCAGCGAATTTATGGAAAGAGCTATAAAGTTCAGTTTACCCATAGGTCGAGGATATGGCCCAGTAAATCCAATGATTGATCTTTACCATAAAGCTGAAAAATACATTGCTTGGAAAAACGTCTCTAAAGCATTGGAAATCATTGAAGATTCACCTGAACTTATCCCTTTAATTCCGGAGGTAAGAATGAATATCGGTGAGGCATCAACTTATGCTGAAACTGTAAACGATATATGTGCAGTGGAAGGAAGAATAAGCATTGTGAATGGAAGACTTAGAGGTGCAGGATGCCCAAAGTTTGGAGCTTCAAAACATGTGGCAAGGATAATTTTAGCAGCAATGAAAATGGATAGAAGAATGAAGGCTGCTATGAACATAAAGTATGAGGATAAAATAATATTGGCATGCAGAGAATTAGGATTGAAGATAGCCCAGTTTAGAAGAGAGGAGGAACCATTGGAGATTAAGCAGATTGAGGGGAGAACACTTAAATGGGGAGTAGAAAAAGCATTCAAAGAAGTAGGGGAAACACCAGATATAATCTTCGATAGAGGTGAAAAGGGAAAGGAACCTATGATTAGAATACTTGGAGAAGATGCTTTAAAAGTTGTTTTGAAAGCCAAGAAAATAGGGAAAAAGATATTAAAGGATTTATCCGCCTAGATGCAGCCAGTCATACAGTAGGAATTGTAGCCTGCCTAGCATCAAATTATACCTTGTAACTACGGTCTTAGCGAAGGCATAGCCGAAGGCTAGCATCATAAACCATCTTCCAGCATCAGCGATCTTAGTGCCTCCACCTTTATGGAGAACTGGGAAGGTGAATACGAAGTAGTATAAGGTTGTTGTAACTGCAGCGATAAATATTACATTGCTTAAAACCGTGAAGGCGTCGGGTTGAACAAGGTTTATTGAGGCGGTATCCCTTATTTGGGCGAGAAAGCTGGTTTCAATAGTCCTTACAAAGGCAGCTCCTATGCCGGCACCGACAATTATCGCCATACCATAACGATATATCCAGTATAGAGTTCTATGATATCTGAAGTATAATGTAAGTCCAATGATAAACGGTATTACATATAGAACTTCACCCTTAGTTATATGGTCGATACCATATACTTTAACAGTTCTAACTGCCACTGCGAAAGCATATCCAATCGATGCACCTACATAAGTGTGTTCTGCAAATTTGAATAGTGGATTATCTCTGTACGCTATGCTCCAGAGGAAGATGTTTAGAAGGGCGCCAACCCATATTCCAAATGTAGTTGCCCAATCCGCCATATTTACACCTCCTTCTTTTGCGCCTTCAAACTGAAGTAGGCTATATTAGCCACTATAATTATGGCCATTAATACCATGTGGCTTAGGCTGAATGAATCGGCCTTCTTTAACCCTGGACCTGGATGCCCAACAAGGAACTCCATTTCTCCTCCTCTATCTGCACCAACCAAAGCCTTCACCTGTACAGGATAGTAGGGTTCAATTGTCGGCATCATCATTGTCAGGACGCATGAGAGATAAGGAACATTATAGGAGGTAACCCACTGTCTAATCCATCCGACAGCAGTATCTCCAGCCGATGTGAAACAGATCACCAAGGTGAAATCGGTTGCTCCATGTATATTTTTGAGCATTGGTATTTGCTCTATTGGGGTTCCATAATAGTCGGCAGGTACTGCAGCGTGAATATCTTCAGCTAAAGCCTTCATGGCTGTTTCTCCTCCAGGCACATATCCGAGGAAAACGTAGTCTTCACCATACTTTTTACCATATGAATCTGGATTCGCCTTCGCTATTGCAGATTTATAGACTATAGGTCCATCGCTGCCTGTAGTTTCAACCACAACTTTAACATTTCTTTTGAACAGGTCATGGAAGGTTGCCACTACGAAAGGTTCGAAGGCCGGCTGGGAGCTGACACCATAACCTAAGCTGACCATTACATATGCACCGTCAGGCAAGGTTTCAATGTAGTGATGAAATTCAATGGTTCTAGCGCTGACTGGAATTGGGAGACCCAACGGCTTTATTAACGGTATTGACAAAATTATGAGTAGAAGTGTATATAGGACTTCTCTTGGTGGAGATTCAATCCATTCTATTAGAGATTTCTTAGCCATTTTAATCCCTCCTACCGAAATATCCGGTTTCCATTCCCATCAAAGTTCTAATTCCCAGCAATATTGCACCGAGCGCTGCACCTATAGTTATCCCTCTAAATGAGGATTTAACGAGGAAACTGTTTATCCAATCGGCTGTATCAACAATCCATGGATATACTTGAAGTGCAGGAGTTCTAGACATTAATGTTAGAAAGCCTATTACAAGTAGAGCTGTAGCTTGCAACGTTCTAGCTCTAAAGGATCTAATAGTTGCAGATGTAATATAGAATGCTATAGATGCATACATAGCCCCTGAACATGCTCCGAAAACGTATACCTGCATCCAGTCATACCAAAATCCAGTGACATTTATTCCAATTGCAGGCTCACCGCCAATACCGATTATCACCATCAAAAACATCATGATAAGTAACCAGACACTGAAATACCATTGGCCGGGAGTTCTCCTTGTAATGTGCTTGCCGTGAAGAAGGAGAATATTTACTAAACCGAATCCAGCTGTAAATGCTCCTATAAGATTTGTCCAATTCGTCAAATCAGTTCCAATTTTATTCAATGAAGTTTGGTAGGGTTCAGTTGGATTCGGCGGAACTAGGAAATACTGTATTATCATTATGATACCGCATATGAAGGTTATCAATATTGGAAGATATCTCCTATATACAATCGACATTTATTCCCACCTCTACCATTTCAAGAAATCTATAATAATCTTCGAACCGGCACTGTATAATAGGACGCCTAGCAATCCAACAATTAATGCAAACAGTTTTCCAAGATCTTGGACGAAGATGCTTCCGGTCTGAGCGGGATCCTTAGTGAGATAAGCTCCAGCCGCATAGCATTCTTCACCTATTAGGACATAGTCACAGATAATTGCGAAGAATGGGATTTGGTATGCTCTAGCTGTTCCAGCTATCTGCATAGATCCAATCCTATAGAAGGTTTCAGCAAATATCAATGATTCAGCGTAGAATGGGCCTACCATTATGTTTGCAGCCGGTTTCTCACGTTCAGCTATTCCCTGAACAGCTGCAGCATATGCGAATTGACTTCCAGACAGATACCTTATAGCCTCTTCAGGCCTTGCTTCTTCAGCTTTTCCCTCAGCCACATAAGCCTGCTTATAGAGCTCTGTGGCTATCGGCATAACTAGTGTACCGTAAACGGAATATATTACGGGAACACCATATCTGGCACATAGCCTAGCTAATTCGCCGAACACTGCGAGCCCAGCCATTGTTAGTGGAGCCCATGTACCTGATAGACTGTTTAAGCCTGAAGTGAAGTGAACCGGTCTTCCCATCTCCGCGGCTCTGCCCACAGCTTCCTCTAAGGCATCTAATCCGGCTAGTCTTCTGAACTGCGGTATCCAGCCCTTCTTAATTTTGTCTATTGCCCATAGTGCTAGTCCCCATGTTAAAATTAGTACAACTAAATCCAGATTTCTACCCTCAACTATCATAGTATATTTCTCCTTTAAGACAAATTCGTAAATAGCTATCAATGACTTATCAATTGAAAAATATTTAACTCTTACTCAAAGATCGGGAAGCCATGTAAGCCGGTTAGAGAAAAATTTAAATATTAGAATCTCAACACGACGGATTCCAGCAATCACCATAGACAATTTTATAGGATAAGCGATGAATTTAACTGTGGGGATGATTAGGCTCGAAAGGTCTGACCCCTAAAAGGGGAATGATTTACCCACGCAGGGATGACTCTAAATTTCAAGGTGGCTTCCCATTGTTGGATCCTATAAGCGCGTTTATAATTGGAGCATTACAGGGATTTATGGAGTGGATTCCGATAAGCAGCAGCGGCCAGATAACCATAGCTTTAATCGAATTTTTCAGGGTGAATCCTGCAGAGGCATATAATCTTTCATTAACACTCCATTTAGGCACAGCATTATCTGCTTCAATCTATTTTAAAAAACAGGTTTCAGAAGTATTAGGAGAAATTTTTGGAAAGAGAAATTTCAGAACTGCAGGATTTAAAATATTCATTGTTACAGCTATATTCTCATTGATTACAGCAGTTCCATCAAACTTCATTCTTGAAAGAAAATTGCAGACTATAGGAAGTGGAGAAGCTATGGGAATTATAGGAATTTTCCTGATAATTACAGGAATACTTCTAACCTTCAAGAAAAAAGTTATAGTGGGGTTGAGGGGAATAAACGATTTCAGCATATTTGACGCAGTGATTTTAGGAATCATCCAAGGCTTCAGCATACTGCCAGGTATTTCGAGAAGTGCAATAACGATAATTACACTGCTAATTTTGAAATTCAATCTGAATGAAGCATTCAAAATATCATTTATGGCTTCAATTCCAGTGTCAATAATGGCTGGAATCTATGGACTTATCAGCCAAACATCTCTAAATATCGCCCTATCTTTAACATCCGCTATGCTATTCGGTTTAATCTCAATGGGATTGATGTTGAAAACTGTGGAAAGAGCACCTTACCATATAATGCTCATAATACTTGGAATTATGCTTACAGCACCATACCTGCTTACACAAAAGATTTAAGTATAGTTAATCCTTATGAAGACAAGTCTGAGAGGAAGTAAAATGGGTAAACCTAAAAAGAAGGGTAGAAGAAAAAGTTATGGTAGAAGAACGACTGTCAAAAAAACTGAAACTGAAAGAATAATTAGAGAGAATATCATGGAAGAGGAAGCTTTAAGAATTGTACAAAAAGATTTAAACACGTTTAAATATCTAACACCATACATTTTATCATCAAAATATAATTTAAGGCTAAGCCAATCAAAGAACATTTTAAGAAGACTACATGAAAAAGATCTGATAATTCTAGTGGATAAAAATAGGAGAGCACCATTATATGCTCCAAAGATAAAACGTCAACAACAGGAAAGGAAATAAATTTATCCATCGAAAATATCTTGTTAACAGGTGATGTAGTATTGTGCTATACATATACAATACTTTGACTGCAGTCAAAGAGGAGTTCAAACCATTACACCGAGAACTTGTAAAAGTATATGTATGTGGACCAACCGTATATGATAAAACCCATCTTGGACATGCAAGAACATATATAGCATTTGACATTGTGAGAAGATATTTGGAATTTTTAGGATACAATGTACTTCAAATAGTGAACATTACGGATATAGATGATAAGATAATAAGGAAATCAATAGAGACTGGGAAAGAATGGAGGGAAATCGCAGAGGAGAATATGAGAAATTTCTTCAACGCCATAGATAAACTAAATATTAGAAGAGCCCATATATATCCAAGGGTTACGGAGCATATAGAGGACATAGTGAAGTTCATAGAAAAGCTGATCGAGAATGGATATGCATATGAAGCTGAGGGAAACGTATACTTCGATGTCGACAAATTTGTGGATTATGGAAAACTTTCAAAGGTAAAGAGGGATAAATTGAAGCCGCAAGAAGAGATGAATGGAAAGAGAAAGCCATATGATTTTGCACTTTGGAAGAAGGCTAAGCCTATGGAGCCATGCTGGGAGAGCCCTTGGGGGAAGGGTAGACCAGGATGGCATATTGAATGTTCAGTTATGGCTTCAAAATATCTTGGAAGCCAATTTGACATACATGGAGGAGGACAAGATCTGATTTTCCCACACCATGAAAATGAGATAGCTCAAAGTGAAGCATTCTTCAAGAAGAAGCCTTGGGTGAAATATTGGATGCACACAGGAATGCTAATGATAGGTGAAGAAAAAATGTCGAAAAGCCTGGGAAATGTGATAACCATTGAAGAATTAACAAGGAAATATAAACCAATGGAATTGAGATTTTACATAATAAATAGCCATTACAGAAGCCCAATAACGTTTCGCGAAAACCTACTTGAACAGGCGAAAAGAGCATATAATAGAATTCTAGAATCGATTTTAACACTTAAATCAATTTTAAAGGGAAAAATAATGTACAGAGAGAATGAGGAATCTATAGAGGAGTTAAAGAGGATAATTAAATTAAGAAGAAACTTTCTAAACGCTATGAACGATGATTTCGACACGCCGAGAGCAATAGCTAGACTACATGAGCTAACCACACTTGTAAATAAAGAAATTATACCTGGAGAAAAGATAGTTGCAGCAGAATTTGCAATGAAAGTTTTCTTTGAAGCTTCAAAGATTCTAGGAGTATTTGAGGAGGCTTTCAAAGAAAATTTGGAAAGCAATTTAACCTATAAACTGATAGATTTACTATTGAAGGTAAGGCAGAAACATAGATTGAGAAGAGAATGGGAGATAGCCGATTGGATAGCGAGAGAGATAAGAAAACTAGGAGTTGAAATTTCCGATAACGGGAGGAAAACTACGTGGAGATTAAAAAGATTCTGACGATAAAAAATTCTCATCAACATATACGTCTGCACCGGACAGTAGAGCTAAAATAATTGCACTGCTTGGAACCATCAGCTTCTTCAAAATTTTACCATCAATTTCAAGGAAAACGGAAGCACAATAAACATATCCACCTTCAGATTCCAGCATATCATCTATAACAACTTCTTTAACTGAACCGCGAATATCGCTCTCTACAGAAGGTATCTCCATAAGAATCATAGGTAAACTTAATCTAGGATCACCTGACAATTCCACACCATTAGCTAAACGTTCGATAGCTATCGCAGCATCCACAGGAATAGAGCTCATATTAAAGGATCTACCATCCTCTAAGAAACATTTAAGAAAGGGAAGGGGATCGCCAGGTCTAACCATAACTCTATAACCGATTATCTTCAATCTACCCAAAATCTCTCCCTAAAGAAAAGTAGCCCTCAAACTATAAAAACATGTTTATTTTGACTTAAACATTTAGAGATTCATATATGGAGCCTAAAAGTATTGGAAGAATTATGGTTGCATCTCCATAAACTGTAACTTTGCCAGCCTCCGGTTTAACCTTTCCCCAGCTTACAGCCTCCCTCACCCTAGCACCACTCAAACTGCCATCATATTCCAAAGCTGTTGTAATGTAAATGGCGTAATCTAAACCTCCCTTAAATTGATTCCACCAAATAGTATGATGCTTGGAGATCCCTCCCCCAATTATGATCGCACCAGTCTTTCTTGAATCGAAGATTAGATCGGAAAGTTCTTTCATATCCTTCAGTAAATCTATGAAAAATCTTTTAGATTGCGAATACATGAATAGGTTTGTACCGAACGCGGAATCCACGATTCCTGGAACATAAACCGGAACATTATGCAAGTATGCTTGTCTAAGAAATGATGATTCATCATCTAATTTTTCACCAACCCTTTGTAGAAGTTCTCGTACACCCCAAACATTTCTGTCTTTAACCAGTTCGTCAAGCAGGCTCCAAGTGAAACGTTCAACAATAGGTCCATAAGAATCTAAGGGAACTAAGATGTTTCCTAAACGATGAATCTTCATTTCACTTAACATGGCATCATCCATATCGAAAGAACCATGATAATATTTTCCTCCTTCAGCTCTAGCCACATCGTGATCTACAGCACCCCCAGTAGTTACAATTATATCGATTAATCCTTTAGATATAAGCTCCGATATTACTCCTCTAAGACCAGTAGCTATCAGATTAGCTGTAAAAGATAAGAAAACTTTACAATCTTCATCCTTGAACATGGAAAGAGCAATTTTATAAGCATCGTAAAGGAAACTTGCGGAAAATCCACCCATCTTCCCATACATTTCTATAAGTTTTAATCCCGTTAATCCTTCACCAATTTTAACATCTACAATTTCATCCTTCAAAATGTCCCGCATAACTGAACCTCCAAATTATAGGGGTTGACCTTTACAGTAAACTTTCCCGCTCATTCTACGAATGAAATTTTTACATGAAAAACATATTAAAAACGGTATTAATCTGTTTTGAACTGGACAGTTTACAGCCTCCCTCCGCATCCTACTCATAAGTTTCCTCCCAACAGCACCTTTAAGACTATTAGTTACAGAACGAGGAACTCTCAAAGCTTTATCTAAACTTACGACTTCTACCACATATTTATAATCGTCCAAAACCCCCACCACAGAGAAATATAGATGATTATAAATTAAACCTTACGCGAAGAAGAAAGATGAATTTTAAATATCAACCGATCCTATTAAATTTAGAGATAAAATGAGCAAGAAGACTACACCAATAGACACCGCATCCAAAGATTATAAGGCCTCCAAACGATATGCCATGCAAATCTATTTAGATGGAATAGGATTGGCATATGAGACAGCGTTAAAAGCAAAAGAAAAATACAAATTAACCGAACATGAATATATAATATTATTTGAAAAACTGCTAGAAAAAACGTTAGGTCCATTAAAATATCTTCTCCAAGAATTTGAGTATCTACCTGAAGATGTAAAAAACATTTTTCGAACAGAAGAGGAAAAAGAATTAGAGAAAAAAATATCAGAACTAGTTAGTAAAAGAATAGAGAAAATGATAAAGGAAGCCGAGAAACTTGGAAGAAAAGAATAAAATTGCAATGGAAAAAATAAACAGTATGATAAGGAATTGTAGAAGATGCGGATTATGGAGAACCAGGAAAAATGCAGTTCCAGGAGAAGGAGACATAAAATCAGGAATAATGTTCGTAGGAGAAGCACCCGGAAAAAACGAAGATGAACGGGGAAGACCATTCGTGGGAGCAGCTGGAAAACTACTAAACAAACTACTAGAAGAAAACAATATGAAAAGAAACCAGATTTACATAACAAATATAGTTAAATGTAGACCTCCAAACAACAGAGAACCAACCAAAGAGGAAATCGAAAAATGTACACCCTACCTAGAAAACCAAATAAAAATAATAAGACCAAGAATAATAGTGACACTTGGAAGAACAGCAACCAAATATTTCCTAGAAAAAAGAGGAATAAGATTCAAAGGAATACTTGATGCAAGAAGAAAAATATTTAAAATAAAAATAAACGAAGACGAAGCATTACTGATTCCCACAATACATCCAGCAGCAGCACTCTACAACCCAAACATGAAAGAAGTATTAAAAAATGATCTTAAAAGAATAAACGAAATACTGAAAGGCAAAACAAAACAAAAACAACTAGATGCATTTCTAAAATCAAAAGACGAATAAGACCAACATAAACACTAGAAAGATTAACTTTCAATTCCCTTTGTAGGGTTCGCTAGTTGAAGAAGAATTT